>JAEEGJ010006220.1_pt1 | contig 36142 bp, 21 predicted proteins | sample 8958761 | NCBI WGS metagenome assembly JAEEGJ01 (sample SAMN16246546, study PRJNA631951) | gut metagenome | biome: gut microbiome; feature: rumen; material: RS-attached | host: Bos | place: Iran: Karaj | collected 2018-10
ACTGCTATAACTGCCATTTGCCGTTATGGTTGCGGAGCTGGTCACGCAAGGAGAGAGCATACCGCTCACCGCGACCTCGGGTGTGAAGGCCGGAATAACGGTTACGTGCAGTTCAACGATACTGTCAAAGCCGTTTTGAGTTGATAATTGATAATTGATAATTGATAATGCGGGAGTACCTTGTTCGAACAGGGTATCAATCAATCCGTTAGTGTAATGATAGGGGAATTCATTTTCACAGATGGTGAGATACTCGTTAGTGACAAGGGTGAGATGTAGTGTTACCACACTGTCGCAGCCATTAATGTTGGTGAGCGTTTGCGTGTAGATGCCACATTCATTGTAAGTCACGTCATTCCAAGTGTAGTTGTCGTAAGCTGTGACTTCGACATTTTCCGTCACCGATGGGTTGATGGTGAGGTTCAGTGTCACCACGCTGTCACAACCACCAATTGCAGTGAAGCTTTGCTGATATTGGCCGCTTTGCGTATAAACCGAGTCGTTCCATGTGTAGCTCTCGCAGGCTGCGGCATCGATCTCTCTCGTAACAACATCAACAATGTTCAGATGCAAGGTTACCACGCTGTCACAACCGTGGACATTGGTGAAAGTCTGCTGATAGTCGCCGCTTTGGGTGTAAGTGGTACCATTCCAAATGTAGGAGGCGCAGGCGTTATCAGAAAACTCGAAACTGTTGCCATGATGAATAGTCAGATGCAGGGTGACAACGCTATCACAACCTTCCACAGATGTTAAGGCTTTTGTATAATCACCAGTTTCATTGTACGTTACGTTGTTCCAAACAAATTCTTCACAGGCTTCGATGTTGACTTCGTTGGTTGATGAGTGATTCACTGTCAAAAATAGTGTCACGGTGCTGTCACAACCATTGGTAGCTGTGAAATGCTGCTGATAAGTACCGCTTTGCGTATAGATGCTGTCGTTCCATTGGAAAATGTCACATGCGGTGAGATGCTGTGTTGTTTCTACCGAATGATTGAGGGTAAGGTGGAGGGTGACAATACTGTCACAATGTAGGGAACTTTCAAAATATTGTACTTTATCACCCCCTGTGGTGTAAATTTCTCCGTTCCATGTGTAGCTGTCGCAAGCGGTGGCACTGAATTCGGTGCGGAGTATGTCAAGAATGGTGAGGTGCATGGTGACGATAGAGTCGCACCCTTGCTGGTTGAGGAAGGTTTGGGTGTAGTCACCACTCTGCCGGTAGCTGATGCCGTTCCACATATATACGACACAGGCTGTCTGGTCAAACTCATATACATCACTGTGGTTAATAGTGAGATTTAGGGTGACAATGGAGTCACAACCGTTGGCGGCTGCAAAAATCTGCTGATATTCACCGGATTCGTAGTAGGTGCTGTCGTTCAAAGTGTAGCTGTCGCAGGCAGTGACACTGACCGAGGTATGTGCGTGAGGCAGGACGGTGAGAGCTAATGTGATCGTACTGTCGCAACCACCGGCGGTTTGCAGATAGAGGGCGCGTTCGGCGGTTTCTGTCAGCAATTCCCCATTAAACAGGTAGGTTTCCCCTTCACAGATGGCGGTGTCAATAAGGACATCATAAACCAGATTGGTTTGAATGGCGAGACAGACAACCTGATCCTGATCATCTTCGCGATGGAGGATGGTATCCATCCATAAGCCCGGTGTTGTAGGATAATAGTAGTATTCACCATAATAAAAGTCCTCACCCAAACATAGCGTTTCCTGAACGTTTTGGACAACAGCCTCTCCGTATTCGTATGCTCCGATATCAATGCGACCCTGTTTGATGCGGGGGGAACCATCAAGATCCAAGGCGGGCAGGTTGAGTTCGGAAGCGTTTTGGACTCCCTGGTTGATGCAGGCTGACCCGGCTCCGAGATGCCAGTCGTAGGCCAAGGCGTTGCTGATGTTTCCAGCCGTGTCAGAAGGAAACACAAAATGCGGATAGTGGGCATTCGGATCGCTCCCGATATTGAGGGTGTCGAGTGTAATTAGGGAGGTGACAACGGAGGATCCCGAAATTCCACCCTCCACGGCACAATTGGTGTAGATGGCCGTACCTGAAACATTGGCATGCTGCGTTCTCACCTTGTTGCCCCATATCACACAGTTGATGAATTGATTGGCGGAACTGGCGTTGAGAACCCCGCCACTGTTTTGTCCATGATAAGTACATTTGTTATTTACAATGTTGCAGTTGATGAATTGGGCGGCATTGTAGGCATACACTCCGCCACAACCCGTTGACCCTACATTAGTGTTGTTGGCCACAAGCACATTCGCATATAAACCACCGCTAGCATTGATTCCCTGGCGGTTGTTGATGACAGTTGTATTGAAAACATGACCTCCAGTACTGGAAATTCCCACCCCACCGTTGCCACTGACAATGCATTCCCGGACTGTTCCACCTTGAGCATTTCCATTAACCCTAATTCCGGCACCGTTGTTACGGACAATACAGTTTTTGATGACACCATTACTACCGACAAATGCTCCGGTACTACCGTTGTTTTCCATTAAACAATTAGCTATGATTGAATTGTCGCCTCCAGATATTCCTATACCAGTGTTGCCGGTAAACGTACAATTAGACACGTTCAGTTCGCTACCCGAAAGACCTGCTCCCGTATTGCTGACAAAGGTGCAGTTACGTACCTCGGCGTTTTCCACGTATGCGGCTTTGTTGCCATTCTGCCGGAAAGTGCAGTTTAACAGGTCGGCTTGATTGAGGTAGGCACCGCCGTATTCATAAGAGATGCCTCGCTGCACCGTGATTCCGTCGAACAAATTCACCCCGCTGCGGAACAGAACATTGTTTCCGGAGGAATTGGCGGAAGGGTCAGCAGATATATAGGTCATATTAAGGACACGATACGACGAATCACCATCCAAAATCGTGGCGTGGTTGATAAAGTCGCGCTGCGAGAGGTCTGTGGAGTATGGCTCATTTCCCACAAAACTTCCATAAACGGCCACTCTCGGCTGTACGGTAAGGGTTTTGCCAAGTGTGTAGGTACCCTGCGCCATCCAAATGGTAGCTGGAGGGTTGCAGCTCATGGCTGCAAACATCGCATATTGCAGGTTAGAGGTGGCGTTGCCCCACGAAGAACCGTCATGCTGTCCCGCCCCGGTTGTCGTCACATAAATGATGTTGCTGCCCGCCTCCGGTTGCAATGTGAAGGCATTGCCGTGGGCGGATTCGTAGGCACCAATGTCAATGTTTCCCTGCTGGATGCGGGGATTGCCGGCCAAATCGGTCTCGGTAGTGGCAAGGTCATTTCTACCCATGCCAATACAGGCAGAGCCGGGCTGGAGAGTCCAATCTCCAATGGCATTGTTGGCATCCACACCCGCTTCCGCAGTGGGGTTGGTGAAGTTAGGGTATCCGAATCCAACACCACTATTTTCCTCTTCCAAGGGAATGGCACCGCTATAGGATCCGGAAATGGCCGAATTGACAATATTGAAGACACCGTTTACGCTACTGGTTTCGAGTTGGCTGCTGTTACCCCAAACGATGGAATTGTTCAGGGTGGTGCCTCTCGACGATGAGCGAATACCTCCCCCATAGTTGCGCACAATGTCACAGTTGATGAAAATGGAGTGCGCTTTATCATTGACACCTCCTCCGAGGAATGTTTCTGATGTGTTGTTGCCAATAAGGCACTGGTTGAAACAGGTCCTGAAGTCTCCGTAAAAGTAAGCCATGTTGACACCGCCGCCGTCGCTGCGTGCCGTGTTGTTGCTAATGACACAACTGGTGAAAGTGACATACCCCCTGACGTAGGTGCCACCGTCTCCAACAAACACTCCGCCACCCTTGGAAGCACTGTTCTGTAGGATGCGGCATCCTGTGACCGTATGCCCTTTATACAAATAAAGTCCTCCGCCTTCTACCGTCAGATTGCTGTTTGTGTTATCAAACACGGTGATGTTGTTTCGGATGGTGCAGTTCTCAATTATTCCCTCCACACTATACACGCCCACTCCTCTCACGGTGTATGTTCCACTACCCGACAGTGTGACACTATTGTGGTGGATGTCACAGTTTTCCAAAGTGCCGCCGTTGTTAAAGACGGCAACCCCCTTATGGTAGTCTCCGGAGGCATTGTTGGCGGTAATGACACAGTTGCGAAGAGTGCAGTACTTGCGAAGGTAAACCGCGCCGCCTTCTCCAACACTGTCTGCCGCCCCTCCTCGGATGGTGAAGCCGTCTATCACGGTGGCGGTGGCTTCCGTGAAGTTCACGTTTTGGTACAGCACACGACGTACATTGTTGCCGTTAAGTGTGGAAATGTTGTTGGGATTACGGTTATTCAAATCAAAATCAGGGGCTTCCGTGCCGTTGAACCCACCATACACCCGCACATTGGGTTTGATTTCGTAGCAGTTGACAGATGTTGCGTTGCCCGTGTAGGTGCCTTTCTTCACATAAATGAAGGGAGTTGCATTGGTATAGGACGATGCTGCATCCATGGCCTCCTGCAACTCCATGGCGTTCTGCCATGTGGCACCACTGTGGGTGCCTGCACCTGTGGGTGTCACGTAGAAGATTTTACGCACGGTCAGATTCAGCGTAATCACACTGTCGCACTCCTCGTTAGCGTACATGCGGTGCGTGTAAGTACCCTGTTCGCTGACACTTCTGCCATAGAAATCATAGCTGTCGCCCTCATTTACGATGACCTCTACAGTACGATGCAATACACAGTCGGTTTCCTCATCACCCATCTGTACGGAAATTCTCGTCCACGGCCCATTTGCACTATCGCTACAGTCCGATTGGAGATAGAAGTCCCATACACCGCTACGGAGTTGCGAAACGGTCAGCTCCGGTGTTCCGTCAACGGTCACTAAAGTGCCGCTGCCGTGTTCGAAGCCTGCAGGACCGTATTCCACCCGCCATTCCGTCTCCAGATAGGCGGGCTGCCACGCCAGGCGCACCTCATGACGAGAGAGAGGTAAAGCGGTAATATGTGTGGGAAACATACAGCCCGCACAGAAACGGATGTTACTGAGTTTGTTGCTTTTAGACCCATACGATGACGAGGAGGGCAATTCATTGTCACTCCAGCTCAGCGTGTTGTTGGCAGCACCTGTATGTTCGTTAAACCGGTTCGATGACCCGCCCGTTGTGTTTCCTGAATTGTTGGTGAAAGCCACCACCACGTTGCTGACACCGTCCCAGAAGAACGGCGTGTCAAAGTTGAACGTGACCCAGCGGTAGCTCTCATCATTACCACACGCATCGAAAGTGAAATCTTTTTCGGTAAAGACGTTGGTAAGTGATCCGAGGTTGAACCATTCACTGTTGTCTGCGAAAGCGGTCTTATCTGTGTTGGCCATATAGACAGACATCTTCCGCGTGAGTGTTGCGGAATTGTTATATTGCACAGAAAGCGAATATATCGGTTCGCCTGGTGTCATGCCCATCTCCAAGAATTCAGCAGCGGAGAATATCTGTTGTGACCTTGAATAATTACGGTATGGGTGTGCGACCAAAGCCCCGGATGAAAGCGTGTTACCCACAAGGTCTATACAGTCATTTACACCCATCACGTGAGCCGACACCTTACGCCAGTTGCTGTAGTTGCCGATGCCGCAGTTGGCACGGACGTAAAAGTCGTAAAATCCGCCTTCCAACCCGTCAATCAGTGCCGTCGGGTTGCCAGTCACGGTGAGTGAGTCTCCACTGCCGTGTTCAAAGCCTGAAAGCCCATACTCTACCGTCCATTCGTTCTCTTGATACATCCGATCCCAGTTTAACCGCACTTCTGTGCGCGACAATACCGTGTCGGTCAGCCCCGTAGGAGCCACGCAGGAGGTGGCTGCACACAACTTGATGTTGGCACGACGAGTGGTCAGCAGTCCCTGTTGGTCTGTAGAAAACGGTTCGTTATCCCCTTCCCACCAAAGAGAAAGTCCTGTCGTCGAATTTAATACGAAAAAATGTTGACCTGAACCGCCGAAATAGGTGCCGCTGTTGTTGGAGAACGCGACAACGAGGTTGCTTTGTCCGTCCCATACGAACGGTGTCTCAAATCGGAGTGGACACCAATGGTCGGGATTCGTGTCGGCAAATGTTACCTCCTCGTCGGGAAACACGAGCAAGAGGCTGTCCAGGGCAAACCAATCGGTATTGTTCTCAAAGGCGGTCTTTGAGGTTTGTCCCATATAAACCCTCATCGTTCGGATGAGCGGATTACTGCCCCCATATTGTACCCAAAGGGTGGAGATGGCGTCACCTGCGGACAGTCCGGATGTGACCAATTCTTCTACAGTGAAAATATGTTGGGCCATGGAGTAACTATGGTAACCCGTCACTGCCATGTGTGAATTGACTGAATGAACTCCATCGCCGACAGGGTCATAGCAATCCGCCATATAGTAGGTTTTGAATGTTATCGGATCTAATGTGACTGTTTCCCCATTAACGTAAGAGTAAGTTAGATAGGCATCGTACCATTCGCCAAATTCCAACCCATTGAGGATAGCAGATGAGTCGTTGTCGGCGGGATGGATAACCGTACCTGTACCAAGAGTGAACCCTTGAAGACCGTACTCTAACTGCCAATTGAAGGCATAGTTGGTGTAATGTTCCCGCTGAAACACCTCCCACGCAAGAGTCGCACTGCTGACATCTTTTTCTACACATGACAGATTCCGCACTATGGGCACATTGGATGTCGGCGACACCCGCAGCAAGACCCCTTCATGTCGGTCTTGGCCTTCGTACAGCAAAGTGAGCGCATGGTTCGTGGAATGCGCTATAATGCCTGGCTGACTGCGGTTGTTGATGGTGGCCAGAAGGGTTCCATTAGTGTCAGGGCCGTCATACACCTTAACCTTAACCGTCGGGTTCTCATACTCTATCAACTCCACCAAAAGCTGTGTTGATAAATCCTGGGGATAAAGGATCATCTGGCTTTCCAAATAATAACCATCGCCAGGCGAAAAACAGGTGTCGTTCAAGCCGCGGGAATGCGCAATCAACGTCGGCTGGCTGACGGTTTCTGTGGTTATCCCATCCACGTTGAACAGCAGGGAATCCAATTCCCCATCATTAGGGGTAAGGAAAATCGCTACATGGTGGCTGTTATATCTGATGTTTTCGGTATAATAACCCGTGGACCCAGTGCAAAGAACCATACTGTCAATAACCATACTGTCAATTTTGAAGAAACCGTTGTAATCGCCGTCCCATCCCCAGTTGAAATGGAAGTAGTCGTTGGCATCGTAGCCATCGCACACAAAAAAGCCTTCATATTTGACTGGGTTACTGTGATTTAAAAGGTTTGCCGAAAAACGTTGGGCACTGTAATAGATGGGCCGCTGCGCATCCAACTCGCTCTTCAGCATGGATTTCCAAAGGGAATCAGAATAGTATGTGAGCACACCTACACTTTCATATTGGCCGAGAAGGTCATACCGGACATAATGGGAGCTTTTCTGAAGTATGTTGGTTTTGTATCGGAAGTGATTGTTGAAGGCGGCACGTACTGCCGGTTCAAATTCCCATGTGTTTGAAGCGATGGCACAGTCGCGCATCAGATGCCGCACGGCATTCAATTGCGCCGTGTCGTAGGTGCTGTACAAATCATCCGGCATCAGGGAAAATTGATATGGGAGCGTGTCAATGCTGATCTCGTCAATGTAGAACTGATGGGAGCCCACCGGGCGCGGCGGCCACTGGTGGTAGTTGATAATCTGCGCCATTGCCACGTCAGATTCTACAGTGTACCACTCGTCCGTGCTGCCCGGAAAGGGACTGTAGAGAAGTCCGCCCCACTCGGTGGTCAGCAACGGACCCACAGACGTGCCGCTCTTAGGCAGGGAGACGGGATTTTCGGACAGGAGATCGGCCCAATCCTCATTGTCCGGGGCCACCGCTGCAATGCCACTCGCCCGCACGTAGGCGATTTGGTCGGCGTAGCCCTGCAGCCACATCCGGCAATTGTCAGGGATGTTCTGTGAATTGAAGTGGCCGTTAGGCGAATAGCCCAAGATAGGTGTGACCGCATCGTCCGCCGCCACGACCACAAAGCCGCCGTCCACGTTGAAAATGTAGAGCAGGGTGTCCGCGTTAATCGAGTCGTTGAAGGTGTAAGCCAGCTGGCAGGAACTGCTTTTCGTGATAGTCGGCACCGTGCGCGACATAAAATTCAAGGCCGCCGTGCGAGCCTGCTCCGAGGTGACGGGGCCGGCAACCGCCAAGACCGTCATAAATATGGAAATGCAAAACAGTAGGGATTTTTTCATATAAAAGTTTTTATAATTAACTCAATATTAAGATTTTTTATTTTTTTATCACAGCATAAAATAAGCGAACAAAAGTAAACAAATCGGTTACGGTCATAATGTCAAATCGTAAAAAGAATATTTCATTACGTAAAAAAATGTACTTTTGCCGACATGTTTGGAGATTTTTTTTACGTTTTGGCGCTCTGTTTCGTGTCCGGCTTCACACAATGTGTCCTTCTCGGATGTGCGGCATTTATAGCCAAATATCACCGCACCTATCAGTTCCAAAAAATGTTTGCGGCAGTACTGGTGTTGCATTCGTTCGGCTTTTTTAACAATTTCGTGGTGGCAGCTTGCTGGAACCAGCCTTTTTCAGATTTTCTGAACACACTGCTCATCTTCTATGACTACATTATTGTAGGGGCTTACATGATGTTTGCCGTGTCGTTGGTGTATCCAAACAAATTCCATATAAGACAACTACTCCTTATAGAGATTCCTTTTGCTTGCGCCATGCTTCTCTACGCCATCACACGCAAAGCTCTCATCTACCCCGTCATCCAAGTTTTCACGCTGGCCGCTTCGCTAATCCTGATGATGGGTCTGCTCTTTTCCATACGAAAGCATACCGCCATGCTGCGTGACAATGTGGGCAATCTGGAATACTTTGACCTGCGCTGGAGTGCCTATCTGTGCGTACTGCTATTTGTAATCCAGGTCATTTGGGCCTTTGAAAGTGTGTCTAACCAAGCTTGGTTCTCCGCCCCGGAAGCCAACCGCAATTTGCTTTTCGATACCCTTTACTGTTTTGTCATCATTGCCTTTTCCGCATTTGTTACGCGAAAAATTGTACAACAGAAGGTGTTTTCAATATCCTATGAGGAAAAAGAAACAACACCCACTGATCAAGTGGAAAAAACAGAAGAAAAAAACTCATCGGAGTCCGACACCGCTCCATCCTCTTATCACGAAATTCTCAAAGAAAAAAATATTGAAACGCTTATTCGCGAAAAGCGTTATTTTTTGGATAAGACATTGACATTGCAGAAACTGGCAACCAGTTTAGGCACAAACCGACAGTATTTGAGCAACTATATCAATCAGGAGAAAGCCATGACTTTTTACGACTACATCAATGATTTTCGTTTGGAAGAGGCGAAAAACCTGTTGGATGATCTGGACGGAGGACGGCAATACTCCATAGAGGAAATTTCTAACCTGTCGGGTTTCAATTCCTACTCCACATTCCTGCGGGCTTTTGCAAAAAAATACGGACAAACGCCATCCAAATATCTGAAAAACAAGCGTTAAACCATTCTGTTCATCGCCTCATCGTTTTTCATCGCCTCATCGCCTCATCGTGCCATCATCGTGCCATCATCGTCATCAGCACCGGCAATGCCAGTTCCACGATAATGGCCACCAAGACGGCGACGAGTGCCACTGCCACAAGGCCGCGCTTCCGCCATGCCATGATGACGGCCACCGCTGTGGCAATAACAGCGGAAACCGTGATGTGAGGCTCCACGCCCGTGGCGGTCGTCGAATAGAAAACATCCGGGAAGGTCATCGCCGACAGCACACAGAACGGGATATAGTAGATGAAATCCTGGATCCATTCGTTCTCCATTTTCTTACGGACGAACCCGATGGGTATCACCCTGATCAGATAGGTGGTCAGGAACATCAGGAACATGCAGACGATAATGTAGTTCATGCCGTCCTCCTTTCTGCCATGGCGCGTCTGCGACGGCGTTTCACCTCCTTGATGGTGGCGCAGATGGCTGCACCGAGGATAGCGGAGGTAATGATAGCCCAGCCACCACCCCCGACTTGTGACAACATGTTGATTCCCGGCACATACTTGAAGATGCAGGAGAGCGCTGCGGCCACCACAACGGCCAAGGCCACCTTACGGCTCTTCCGCGCCGGCGGGATAATGATGGCGATGAACATGCAGTACAAGGCAATACCCATGCAGCCCTGAATCATCGGAGAGAGCAGGTTGGAGGCGATGGCACCTAACAAAGTGCCTGAGGTCCAACCCAATATGGGAGTAATCATCAAACCGCCAAAGAACGGAAAACTCACCTCGTCGGGCTCCATGGCTGCCAACGCAAACACCTCGTCCGTGATACAATAGGCCATAACTGCACGCTTGTAGAACGGCATCTCGGGATTTACCTTTTGTGACAAGGAAAGCGACATCAGAAAGTATCGTAAGTTGATGACGAATGTGGTGATGATCAGTTCAATATAGGGAGCACCGCCCTCAATCAGCCGGATTCCGGCAAATTGTCCAGCGGAAGCCATGTTGGTCAGGGAGATCAAGGTCGCTTGCAACGGCGAAAATCCCATCTTAACCGCTATCAACCCAAAGGTAAAAGACACGGGAATGTAGCCCAAACAGATGGGAAACCCGCGTTTTATACCTCTAACAAATTCATTCATAATAAGTTAAGAATATTGTTTTACCGCTGCAAATGTACACAATATTCACGAATGCCCGACATACTTTTGATTATTCCTGATTAGGCAAAAGGCAAAAGGCAACAGGCAATAGTTATAGTCATAGTTATAGTTATAGTCATAGTTATAGTCATAGTCATAGTTATAGTTATTGTTTAAGCCAAAAGCTAACAGCCAACAGCCAACAAACCGTCACGTTCCAATAATGCATCGATTTTCGGTTCTCTTCCCCGGAAATTGACGAACATCTCCATGGCATCCACAGAGCCGCCCTTGGAAAGGATGGTCTCCAAGTATCTTTGCGCGGTGTCGTGGTTCATCACACCTTTCTCCTTGAACAACGCAAAAGCGTCTGCCTCAAGCATTTCCGCCCACTTATAGCCGTAATAACCGGCAGCGTAGCCACCCGAAAAGAGATGGCCGAAGGAGGTACTCATGCAGGCTCCCGGCACCACCGGCAGCACTTCCACCGTGTCAAATATGGAACGTTCCAGACGAAGGATGTCATCCACTTCATCGGCAGTCATCGTATGCCACATCATGTCTAAATAGCCGAAAGAGAGCTGCCGTACACACAAATATCCCGCCATGAACTTGTTCATGTTCTTCAGTTGCGCCACATACTCGTTTGGAATCAGCTCGCCAGTCTGGTAGTGGCGGGCGAAAGTGCGCAAGAATTCCGGTTCCGTAAGCCAATTCTCGTTTAGCTGCGAAGGCAGTTCCACGAAATCGCGGGGCGAGTGCGTGCCCGAGAGCGTGGCGTATCTCACCTCGGAAAGCATCCCGTTCAAGGCATGTCCGAACTCGTGCAGGAACGTGTTGACCTCGTTGACCGTCAGCAGGGAAGGTTGTTCTTTCGTCGGCGGGGTGAAGTTCATCACGAGGCTCACCCACGGGCGGATGTCGTTCCCGTTGGCGTCTTCGTGCTGATCGCGGAACTCTGTCATCCATGCACCGCTGCGTTTCGTGCTGCGCGGGTGGAAGTCGAGATAGAGCACCGCCATGAACTGTTCGCCGCGATAGACCTCATACACCTGAACATCAGGATGATACGGCTGAATACCCTCCGTTTTTACGAAACGCAGGTCATATAGCGTGGTGGCCAATCCGAAAAGACCGTCAATCACCTGATTCAGCGGAAAATAAACCTTCAATTTCTCTGTTTCCAATTGAAACTTCTCCTGACGGAGTTTTTCCATATAGTAACTTAAATCCCAACGCTGGAAAGTATCGTTAAAGCCTTGTTTTTGAGCAAATTGTCTCAATTCCTCAATTTCCCGTTTCGCGGCAGGCAAAGCGGCGGCTTTCAATTCGTCAAGAAGTTTATAGACATGGGCTAAGTCTTTTGCCATGCGATTCCGCAAAGCATAGTCCGCATAATGCTTATATCCAAGAAGATGCGCAATTTCCTCACGGCATTTCAGAATGGCTTTGATATTGTCGCTATTGTCAAATTCCCCACCGTAGGCTTTTTTGCTGGAGTGCATATAGACTTCCTCGCGCAGCGTGCGGTCGTCCGCGTATGTCAGCACCGTGTTCACATCGGGCGCGGAAAGGTCAAAGACATAGCCTTCCAATCCTTTTTCGGATGCTTTTTGTGCGGCGAGGACTTTCGCGCTTTCGGGAATGCCCGCAATTCGCGGAGACTCCTTTTCAAGATGCACGAACCAGGCGTTGGTGGCCTTCAGTGCCCGCTGGCCGAAATCCAACTGTCGGTTGGCCAGTTCCAAACTCAGCTCGGCGAAACGCTTTTTCTGCTCCTCTGGCAAACTTGCACCGCCCGACACAAAAGCGTCGTACGTCCTATCCAACAGTATCTTGTCCGCACCTGTCAGGAAAGCCTCCTGCTGCTGACGGTCTTGCACCGCCTTGACGCGGGCGAACAATCCGGGATGCTGATACACCTCGTTCTCGTACTGTACTAACAGTGGTTGCACTTCTTCCGCCACTTGGTGCATCTCATCGTCGCCGTTGCATTCCAGAATGTTGAAGAAGAGGTCGGCAATGGTGGAGAGTTGCTCTCCCGCACGGTCGAGCGCAACTACTGTATTCTCAAAATCCGGTGCGATGGGATTGTTGGCAATCTGTTCTATTTCTTGCTTGGCATTGGCAATTGCCTCCTCGAATGCTGGCAGGTAATGTTCGGTTTTAATCTCGTTGAACGGCGGAGTCTGCCGATGGGTTTTCCATTGTTGGGTTAAAGGGTTCATTTTTAATGGTTATGGGTTATGGGTTATTGAAGACGTGGGACGTGAGACGTAAGAGTTTGGGGTTGTTGGTTCATTCAAGAGTATTGTTACATTGTCCTATAAACAATGTAGAGACGTTTCATGAAACGTCTCTACACGATACAAATTATATTTACATATCAATTATTTGATGCCCAATTCGTTTTTTACGGCAGCGGTAATATCTTCAGTGTCAGCATGATAAGCACACATAGTAATGTCGAAGATGTAGGTGTATTTGCCGTTCTCCGCCACTTTCTTGATGGCATCCATCAGCTTGTCCTGGAAAGGTTTGAGGAGTTCGATTTGTTTGTTCTGGATGTCCATTTGGCTCGAGGAAACAAAATCTTGAAGTCTGGTGTAGAGCTTTGTCAGCTCGTCTTCTTTCACTTTCAAGATGGCTGACGAGGTGGTGGTATTAGCCAAATTGGCGTATTCCTCTTGTTTGGTCTTGAACTCCTCGGCCATTTGCTTACCCACGGCTTCCAGCTCTTGTTGATATTCCACCAGAGCTTGCTGTGCGGTGTCAATACCGGGCATCTCCTTCATGACGGCACCATAATCGACATGCCCGAATTTCGCCTTCTGGGCATATCCGGCGGTGATGCAACACACCGCAATAACACAAATTATGAGGATTTTCTTCATGATTGTCGCTATTTAATGCCAAGTTCTTTCTTCACCAAAGGAGTGATATCATCAGATGTGCCGTAATACAGCAGCGTTTTAGTGTCGAAAATGTAGGAATAGCCATTCGCTTTCGCCACTTTGTTAATGGCCTCTTGGATGGCATCCTGGAAAGGTTTGGCCAATTCATACTGTTTGTCTTCGAGGTCTTCCTGTGCACTGGCCTGAAATTCCTGGATGCGGTTACCCAAATCCATCAACTCTTTCTCGCGCACTTGGCGTACGGCAGAGGACATTGTGCCAACCTCACGGTCGAATTTCTCTTTCTTGGTCTGATACTCCGTCATCATGTTCTCATACATGGACTGCAAATCCTGTTGGAAAGCCTGCAATTTGATCTGAAGGGAGTCAATTCCCGGCATCACTTCCAGAATTTCGCTTGAATTAACATGTCCGTATTTTTGCGCATGGGCAGTTTGGACAGAAAAGAGGCCTACAACAGCCAAAATCAAAGCAATTTTTTTCATCGAATTATTCTTTATGTTCATATTTAATATTATTCATCCATATCTCTGTTAACGGAGATACCCATTTTTGAAAGCACCTGCTCGTTGATGTCCCATTTCGGGTCAGCGTAAATGATGGTCAGATCGCCTGCGGTATCAAACACAAAGGCATAGCCCTTTTCTTTGGCATAATCGTTCACCGCATTAATAACTCTATCTTGAATGGGTTTTACTAACTCCTCGCGTTTCTTGAACAGGTCGCCATTTTGGCCGAAGCGTTTCTTTTGTAAATCTTTGGCGGCTTTTTCTTGAGCAATGATAGCTTCTTCCCGACTCTTTTTGATTTGTTCCGGAAGAGTAATGGATTCCACTTGGTAGCGTTTGTACATGGAGTCGATGGTGGAGAATTTGGCTTCGATTTCTTTTTGCCACTGCACGGCCACGCGGTCTAATTCAGCTTGAGCTTCTTTGTATTCAGGAATTTGGGAGAGAATGTATTCGGAGTTGATATACGCATATTTCTGTGCAAATCCGAAAAACATGAGCAATGTCAATAAACCTGTGAATAAGAGTTGTTTTTTCATTTTTATTTGTTTTTATTGTAAACGATTGGATAAGACTGATATTTTGCTATAAGTTTAATCGATGGATTGGTTGATGGAGATATGGAACTGTTTGCGCCAGCTGGATATGCCAGGGACCGGGTCGAAGCCGTAGCCATAGTCGAATCCGAGCAGTCCGAACATCGGCAGATAGACGCGCACACCCACACCGACGGACTTGTGCATCTGGAATGGGTTGTATTGGCGTTTGTCGATCCATCCTTTACCAGCTTCTGCAAACGCCAGCACATAAACGGTCGCAGATGGATTCAAGGTGATCGGGTAACGTAACTCAGCAGTGAACTTTTGATAGATGGAGGCACCGATAACACTACCGTTCACATTGGGGGAGAGGACATCATCCTCGTATCCGCGCATACCGATAATTTCACGACCGTCGTAGGAGAAGTTGCTCATGCCATCGCCACCGAGGTAGAATCTGCCGAACGGGGAAATACCGATAGTCTGGTTGTAACACCCCATAAATCCCATTTTCATACGCACATTCAGCACTAAATTGTCCACGATGCGCGTAAACCACGACACACTGAATTTCCACTTATGATATTCCAACAACTTATACTTCTCTTGGTCGGTGGCGTTGCTGTAATCCTTGTGCGACAAAATGGAATAAGGAGGCGTCAGCTGCATGGAGAAAGTGATTTCGGAACCTTCTCGCGGATATATGGGCGCATTAACAGAGTTTCTGGAGATGGTGAAGATGTAGCTTAAACTGTGGGCATATCCGGTAGGAAAGATAAACGAACCCCATTTTTTCACATTGTAATATTCGTAAGACAATGTATGTGACATCTGGAAATAGTCATCCGGCCATTTGAGTTTATTGGCCAACGTCACAGAGGCACCCGCAATACTGGTGTAGGCATACTTGTCTTCGTCCTTTTTGTTATATCCGTTGGTTTGTTTCTGGTAATATGCACCAAAAGTCAAGGCATTGGGCTTTTTCCCGCCGAGCCAGGGTTCAGTAAATGAGAAGTTGTAATATTGATAATACTTGGTACTAACGGAGGCGTTAAGGGATATACGCTGACCGTCACCGCCAGGTATGGGAGACCAAGCATCCTTCTTGAAGAGCTTTTTGGTGGAGAAGTTGTTGAAAGTGATACCGGCGGTGAGCATGAAGCCTGTGGCTCCGTAACCTGCGGAAAGGGAGAGTTGGTCGGATGTGGTCTCTTCCACCACGTAGTTGATGTCAACGGTACCGTCGGTTTCGTTCGGGTGAGGCTGAACGTCCATCTTCTCTTGGTTGAAGTATCCCATGGCCATCAACACCTGTTGCGAACGGATGATGTCGGCGCGGTTGAACAGTTGCCCTGGTATAGTGGTGAGCTCGCGAATAATAACATTATCATTCGTTTTGGTGTTGCCCGTAACGGTAATCTCGTTATATTTGGCCTTTTTTCCTTCTCTGATGCGGATTTCAATGTCAATGGAATCGCCATTAACACCCACTTCCACGGGATTGGCACTGAAAAAGAGATAACCATTGTTCATGTACAGGGAGGCTATATCTTCGCCGTCCTCCTTCATGGTCAAGTTTTTGGAAAGAAGGCTTTGGTTATAGACATCCCCCTTGCTGATGCCTAACAGTTGCTTGAGCAATGATGTCGGATAGATGGTGTTGCCCACGAACGAAATGTTCCGGAAGTAATACTGCGAACCTTCGTTGACATCAATGTCAATGTACATGTTGTTCTTTTTGACATAGAATGTGTCATGAGTGATGACCGCGTCACGGTAACCGAGTTCATTGTATCGGTTGATGAGGTTCACCTTGTCTTTCTCATAGCTTTCCTTGATAAATTTGGAAGGTTTGAAGATTCTGAGTTTCACGCGATCTGAAAAATAGTCATCCAGATGGTCTTTGATGTCCTTGGACTGATAATAGCCTTTATGCTTGAAGAGATAAGCGATGGCGGTGTCTGCCTTATACAGAGGCATAAAACGCAATTTCTCCTTGGTTTCCTTCATGGAACGGAGCAGAACGGCATCGGTGACTCCTTTGTTTCCATTGATAGTGATTTTATCAATCTTGACCTTTTTGGATTTATGAATGTCGAAGAGAAGATTCACCGCATTTTTGATTTTTTCGTTGGGAATCTGCTGCACATCGACGTCGCAAGTGAAGAAGCCTTTGTCTATGTAGTATTTGCGAATGATGTTTTTGCACGTGATGATCATATTGTCATTCACGATGTTGCCTTGGGAGATGTTGAGTTTTTCGCGGAGGTCGTTCTCTTCACTTTTCGTAGTGCCTTTGAAACCGAATGCGCTCAGGCGGGCGCGATCTTCGAGGCGGATATCGAGAAAGATGAGGTTTCCCTGCACGCGAGTGGCTGTAATTTCCACATCTTCATACAAGCCTGTATTCCATAAACTCTTTACAGCCTTGGTAATTTTGTCACCCGGAACTTCAATCACGTCTCCGACATGGAAAGGCAGGATTCTTTGGTCCAATGGCGCGGTTCCTGAAGAGGTAATACCGCCGATTTCGTATGATTTAGGCGATGAGTAATCGATTTTCAAGGGGTCGTCAGGCCCACCACCCCCCACCACGACTTGCGCACGGGCCAAAAAGGCGCTGAGACAAAGTACCAACACCAAGACTATATATCGTATCCAACGCATTCTTCTCAAAAAAGTCGGCAAAGATAGTGAAAATATCAATGTGCCCGAACCTGTTCGCCAGTTTTTCCGAAACGGCGTTCTCGATGGGAGAATTGCTCGATGATTTCCTTCAGGTGTTCCCTGCGGAATTCCGGCCACATCACAGGCGTGAAAAACAGCTCTGCGTATGCCAGTTGCCACAGCAGGAAGTTGCTGATGCGCTGGTCGCCGGCAGTACGTATCATCAAGTCCACGTCAGGGATTTCAGGATGATACAGGTTCTGGGAAATGGTCTGCTCGTCAATGTCATCGGGGTTGAGTTCGCCATTGGCAACCTTGTGGGCCATTTGTTTCGCGGTATCGACGAGTTCCGCGCGGCCGCTGTAACTGATGGCCACATTCACCGTGGTGCCCGTACAATGTGCAGACCGCTCAATGGTGTCCACTATGACTTTTTTGGTAGCCTCGGGGAGGGTGTCAATCCGGCCGGAGAATACGACACGGATGTTGTCTTTAATCAAGTTTTCAATTTCCTTAAGAAACGTTTCCGCCATCAATTCAAAGAGATAGTTGACCTCTTCTGTCGGACGGTTCCAGTTTTCTGTGGAGAACGCATACAATGTCAGGTAGGGAATGTGGAGAGCGTTTGCACCCTTCACGACATCGCGGGCGGAATCCACGCCTTTTAAGTGACCGTAAATGCGTTCATGGCCGTGCTTCTGAGCCCAACGACCATTCCCATCCATGATAATTGCTATGTGTTTGATCTCTTTTTCCATATTCATTATTATTTTTTACGTTTTAATTTCAAATCGCAGGTTTTGTCTGCATTTCCTATTCTCACAGTCAAAGTGACACCCGCAAACGAGTAAAAGTCCTTCGTCTTCGGATTACCGCGCTGTTCACCCTTATTATGCAGAATCTCGCCTGGAAGTTCGAGGGTTCGATCGGCCAAATTAGCGATAATATCGCCACGAAGATCCCGCAGCTGATCATTATCAAAGTAATATCCACTAACATCATCTAAATAGTCAGTAAATGTACAACGCATACCCCATTCGGCACCAATACAGACATATCTCCCTATATTGAAACGGAATCCTATACCGAAAGGAATGGCAAAATTCGTCAAGGAATACTTCTTGAGCGTATCCACCAGCCCCTGTCCTTCAGTGCCGAAACTCTGCAAATGATACTCCTTGCCGTTGTACCTTGTCATAGGGTCAAAGGAGAAAACCGTAAAACCTGCGAAAACATAGGGAGCAAAATGGTTTTTTCCTGTGGTTGTGTAAAGCTGAAGAAAGTTCAGCTCACCGACAACAGAAAAATCCGTGATAGGGGAGTAGAAACTAAGGTTGCGCGTATTATTACGGTTGGTTTTCGCATCACTTGCAGAAACTTCCCCGAACAGAACACTCGCCTTGACTGCCCAACGCGGGGAGATGTTGTAACGATAGACAAGTCCACCTGCCAACTTAAACTTGTCAAACGCAAAAGGTTTTTCTTTGTTCAATTCACCAAGATAAAACATGGTGCCCACAGAAGCTCCCACTTCCGAATTCTGCGCCTGAACAGGTGCAACAGGAATCGCCAACAAGACTATGCAAAACACCCATATACTGATTATAATCCTTTTCATATTTACATATATAAATTAAGGCTGCAAAAATAAAAAAAATGACAAAACGAATGATACAATTAAAAATTGTGTATTTTTGCCGCCCAAAAAATTATAAATAAAGTTTTTACACTAAAAAGAAAGAATTTGGCCATCGTTCAAAACAACCGACCGAATAGAGGTTTCGGTCCAAAAAGCAAAAAAGATGCCCAGCATCGCATCAATGAGTACATCACGGCGCAAGTCGTTCGAGTGGTAGGAGACAATATAGAACCAAAAATCGTCTCTCTTCGGGAAGCCCTGTCCATCGCCGATGAACAAGGTGTTGACTTGGTGGAGATTTCCCCACAGGCCAACCCGCCCGTGTGCAAAGTGATGGATTATCAGAAATATCTTTACGAGCAAAAGAAAAAACTGAAAGAAATCAAAGCGAACAGCGCCAAAACGGAGATCAAAGAAATCCGTCTGAGCCCGCAAATCAGCGAGCATGACGTGGAATTCAAATGCAACCATGCCATCCGCTTCCTGCAAGACGGCTACAAAGTGAAGATCATCATGACTTTCCGGGGCCGCAGCATCATCTACAAGGACAATGGCGAACTCGAGCTCCTCAAATTCGCCGAACGCCTCCAGGACTACGGCAAAGTCGATCAGATGCCGGTTCTGACAGGCCGGAACATGACCATCCTCATGGTTCCGAAACCCAAAAAGTGAAATATGTAGCAAATACGCATATATAAACCTTAAAAATCAGAAAGAAATGCCGAAAATTAAAACGAAGTCCGCTGCCAAGAAGAGATTCACTCTGACCGGCACCGGCAAAATCAAGAGACATCATGCTTACCATAGCCACATTCTCACTAAAAAAACAAAAAAGAGAAAACGTAACCTGGCTTATAGCGCTATTGTCGAACAAAATTTGGATCGCACCGTCAAACAAATGTTGGGACAGTGCTAGTTTAATTAATTAAAAAAAATGTTTACGCGCAGTTCCCGAAGTGCTTCAAGCCACTGACGTAAACGGAAAGGAAAAAAGATTATGTCAAGATCAGTTAATCATGTTGCTTCAAGAGCAAGAAGAAAAAAGATTTTAAAACGCACCCGCGGCTATTTCGGAAAACGCAAAAACGTCTGGACCGTCGCGGTCAACTCGTGGGAGAAAGGCCAGCAATACGCCTATCGTGACAGAAAAGCGAAAAAGAGAAATTTCAGAAGCTTGTGGATCACCCGTATCAACGCCGGTGCCCGTGAATATGGAATGTCTTACTCTGTCTTGATGGGTAGCTTAGCAAAGAAGAACGTTGCGCTCAACCGCAAAGCTCTCGCCGACCTCGCGATGAATAATCCTGAGGCATTCAAGGCCATCGTCGATTTGGTAAAATAAACCGACAACGCCGTTTTTTTAGTTCATTTGTATTTGCTATATATGAAAAAGGGAGGTGAGAGCCTCCCTTTTTCTGTTATTTGGTGCCGACCCGCAAGGGCAACCGGAAACGAGACACGCCCAACTGCGAGGACGCAGCTGGCTCCATAAAAGGCGCAGTCCCACCGGCCACGCCCTATTATACATTCTACATTGTACATTCTACATTGAAAAGGCCTCCTATCGTCGGCTCCCCGCTTTTGGTGTCTGTTTTTTTAATCGCGGAGGCAGCGGACCGATAATCCGAAGGTCTTGCCGCAGATGAACCTGCTCACGACCGCGACGTTGTAGTACAGGCCGCGGCTCCAGTCGTTGGAAGGGAGGCTCGCGTCCTGCGTAGCACTCCTGAAGTGGGCGTTGGAGCCCGCGTAGTGGAACGACGAACCGTAGCAGTGGCCTGCCGGAACGGCGGAAAAGCCCGAAGCGTTGTTCGCGCTCGGGTCGTTGCCCACCGCACAAGTGCTATCGATTGTGTTCCACCCTTCCGTGGAGGCCAACGCCTTGGCGATGAAACTGCTGTTGCCACCGCAGGTATATCCGCTTTGGCTACCCACATAGTCCGTCAGTGCCGTCCACTCCGCATCGCTCGGCAGATGCCAACCCGCTGGGCAGATACCCCTGCGGTGGCCGCTGAATGTCACGTACACGACATTGTTGTAGTCCGTGTTCACGCTGGTCTCCCCGTAGGCCGTGTTGAACGTATCCACCGCCGCATTCCAGTTGTACATCAGGCCGTAGTTCATCGGCGCATACGTCGCCGAGTCGTTGTTGTACCAGAACGCCTGTTTGCCCGTGCAGGTGTAATCTGTGCCCGCGGCCGGGATGAGATATGTTCCCGTGCTCGGCGAGGTGGTGGTCCGCAGGTTGTCGCGCATCCAGCACTGGTTGCCGATCTGCACCGTGGCATACACATTACCCTCGTGGTCGGTCACCGTGGGCGTGCCGGGACACGGTAAGCCGTCACTTTGCGAGTCGGGGAACGTCAGTACCACCGTCTGCGAGGCGTCCTGTACCTGCATTACGTGGTCGCTCTCCACCTCCGTGCCGTTCTGCATGGCGAAACCCACGTATTCCATCTGGTCGCCGAGGTCGAAGGGGTTGTCGGTAGCACCACGGTGGACAATTTTGGGTTGCGGCGGTAGGGGCGAATAATTATTCGCCCCTACAGTGTTGGTAAACGTAATGGCATTGCCGCCGCCGTTACCACGGCTCACCATCTTCACAGAGGCGGTGCGACCGTCCTGGCGCGCTGTCAGAAAATAGAGACCGGGCGAGGAAAGGGTGATGAGGATTTCGTAGATGCCCGGTTGTAGGGGCGAATAATTATTCGCCCCTACGATACGTCCGGTTATGTCTGTGACTTCTACCGCAACATTCCCCGTTTCCACCACCTGCAGATTTACGGACGTGGTGCCGTCAAACGGGTTGGGGTTGTTTTGCGACAACCGTAGAGACGTTTCCTGAAACGTCTCAAAATCCCCGATGCCTGTGCCAGACATCACCAATACGGTGTCGGGCCACAGCAGTGTCTCCTGCCAACCCTTGGTCAGGTTGCTGACGATTACGCGGGTCAAGGGAAGATATCGGCTGTTGGCGTCACGCCCAGTGAACGTCAGCGTCACCGACTGCGCCTGCAAGAAAGCCGCCGTCAGACAGCATAATAACATTGTTGTAAAAAATCTTTTCATATTGCTTAATATAATTATTTGGCTGCAAAAGTACGAAAAAGTTGAAGAAAACGGGGATGCAATCAAATGACGATAAATGTTTTTTCCGATAAATGTCCTTCCAATATCATTCGTTAAGAAATCAGCTTATCACACTCCAATTCGTGTCCCGTTGCATCTGTTTCTCCAACGTTTCGGCGAGGCGTTGGTGCTCGGGGAGCGTCAAATCCGGATCTTTTTCGAGAATCTGTTGGGCGTAGTTGCGAGTGTAGGCCACCAATTTCTCGTCTTTGGTGAGGTCGGCGATCTTGAAGTCCAACATGCCGCTTTGCCGCGTGCCCTGCAGGTCACCGGGACCGCGCAGCTGTAAGTCAAAGTTGGCAATCTCAAAACCGTCGTTGGTCTCCACCATGGCTTTCAACCGTTTGCGGCCCTCCGTGGAAAGTTCGTACTTGGACATGAGGATGCAGTAGGACTGGTTGCCGCCGCGCCCCACGCGCCCACGCAGCTGGTGAAGCTGCGACAGCCCGAACCTTTCGGCATTCTCAATCACCATCACCGTGGCGTTCGGCACATCAATGCCCACCTCAATGACGGTGGTGGAGAGCAGAATCTGGATCTGTCCCTTCTTGAAGCAGCTCATGGTGTAGTCCTTCTCCTCGGCCTTCATCTTGCCGTGTACCACCCCGATGCTGTACTCCGGCGGCGGGAAACTGCGTTCGAAGGCCTCGTAACCCGCCTGCAAGTCCAGCAAATCCAGTGCCTCGGATTCCTGAATCAACGGATACACGACATATACCTGCCGTCCTTCCGCAATCTGTTTTTTCAGGAAACCGAACATTTTGAGGCGGTCCTTTTCGTAAAAATGGCTCGTGACGATGGGTTTTCGCCCCGCCGGCAGCTCGTCGATTACGGAAACATCCAAATCGCCGTAGAGCGTCATAGCGAGGGTGCGCGGGATGGGTGTGGCCGTCATCACGAGAATGTGCGGCGGAACGGCACCGCTCTTGCGCCACAGCTTCGCCCGCTGCTCCACTCCGAAACGGTGCTGTTCATCAATCACTACTATACCTAACTTGTTGAAAATCACGTTATCTTCAATCAGTGCATGGGTGCCGATGAGGATATCGACCTGACCGTTCTGCAAGTCGGTAAGCAACTGCTTGCGTTTCGCCGTTTTGGTGGAACCCGACAAGAACTCCACACGCAAATTCAACGGTTCCAGCTGTTTGCTGAGTTTCTCATAGTGCTGGGTGGCCAGTATTTCGGTGGGTGCCATCATGCAAGCCTGATAGCCGTTGTCGATAGCTAACAACATGCTGAACAATGCGATGATAGTCTTGCCGCTGCCCACATCGCCCTGCAGCAGCCGGTTCATCTGGTGACCGCTGCCCACGTCGCCCCTGATTTCCCGGAGCACCCGCTTCTGCGCGTTGGTCAGGTCGAAAGGCAGGCACTCTTTGTAAAACCTATTGAAATTTTCTCCCACATGCTCAAACACATACCCCTCGAAACGATTTGTGTTGATCAGCTTGAGTTTCAGTAGTTTGAGCTGTGTAAAGAACAATTCGTCGAACTTCAGTCGGAGCGTGGCCTGCGAGAGCTTCTGGTTGTCTTCTGGATAATGGATATTGACAAGGGCATCGCGGAGCGACATCAGATGCAGCTCCTCCACCATCTCCTTGGGCATCGTCTCCGGAATAATGTCCTTGACCTGGGTTAGCAGGTTGGCGGTCAGTTTTGACATTGCCTTGGAATCCAACGACTTCTTCTTGGCGGTTTCGGAAGTGTTGTACAGTGGCTGGAACCGCAGCGAGATGGGCGAACTCTCCTGCTGAGCTGGGTCGATAAGCTCCGGGTGGGTGATGTTCCACTTTCCGTTGAAGAGCGTGGGCTTGCCGAAGATGACGAACTCGTTGCGCGACTTCAGCACGTCCTGCACCCATCGGATGCCGTTGAACCACACCAATTCTATAGAACCGGTCTCATCGGAGAAGACTGCCGTGAGCCGCTGCGCCCGCATCTGCCCGACAATGCGCACATTACGGATGGTGCCGCGCAAAAGGATATAGCCGCCGTCGTTCACAATGTCGCTGACGTGATAGACGTGCGATTTGTCAATGTGCCGGTACGGAAAATAATAGAGTAAATCGTTGAATGTCTGGATGTTGAACTCCTTGCGAAGCACTGCTCCGCGTTTCTCGCCCACCCCTTTCAGGAATTCGATGGGCGTTTGCAGCAAATCTGTTTGTTGAGTGGTCATGGTTTGTATGTTTTGAGGTTAATTCTATACTATGTTTTCAATTCTTTAATTTTTGCCGCAAAGATACATTATTTTTGGAAATACTCTAACTATAACTATGACAATAACTCTAACTATGACTATGACTATAACTTTGACTATAACTTTAACTTTGACTATAACTTTGGAGATAGTGGTTAGCAGTAAGATAGCTAACAGCCAACAGTTAACAGCCATATACCGTGGTGTCTTCGATGCCGGCCTCGCGCAGGGCTTCGATACGTTCGCGGCAGGTGCCGCATTTGCCACAGTGATATTCCCCGCCTTTATAGCAAGAATAGGTCTCGCTGTAGTCAAGGCTCATTTTTTTCCCGCGCAAAGCAATCTCCGTTTTTGTCAAAAGGGTGTAAGGGGCGAAAACGGAGACATTCACGTATGTGCCTGCTGACATGGCCTCGGACATGGCTTTCACGAACTCTGGGCGGCAGTCGGGATAGATGGCGTGGTCGCCAGCGTGATTGGCTATCAGCACCTTGGTCAGGCCGTTGCTCTCGGCAATGCCGCAGGCGACGGACAGCATGATGCCGTTGCGGAAAGGCACCACCGTGGATTTCATGTTCTCGTCATCATAATTCCCTTCCGGGATGTTCTCAGGGGATTCCAACAGCGCACTTTTGAAATATTGACGCATGAAATCCAACGGGATGATCAAATGCTTTATACCCAACCGTTTGCAATGCAAAACGGCGCACTCGCGTTCCCGGGCGTTCTGCGTGGAGCCGTAATCGAACGTGATGGCCATAGCAATCTGGTCCTTAAACTCATACAACAGCGTGGTGGAATCCATGCCACCGGAGTAAATGATAACGGAATCTTTTACCATGGGGTCTATTTTTGATTGAAAACGGCCAATATGCGCTGTTTTACCATGTCCTGATGTGCGTTGTCACCGTAATTGGCGAACGGGATGATGGAAATTCCCCCGCGCGGATTGAAAAAGCCCTGCACCTCAAGGTATTTCGGATCCATAAGACGCACCAGATCCTTCATGATGATATTGACACAATCCTCATGGAAGTCGCCATGGTTGCGGAAACTGAACAGATAGAGTTTCAAACTCTTGCTCTCCACCATGCGTGTCCGCGGAATGTAACGAATCACAATGTGCCCGAAATCGGGTTGACCCGTTTTAGGACACAAGGAAGTGAACTCGGGGCAATCAAGTGTCACAATATACTCATTTTCAGGATGCTTGTTTTCAAATGTTTCCAAAACATCCGGCGTATAGTCATAGTTGTACCGCGTATTCTGGTTGCCTAACAAGGTCACACCTTCCAATTCTTTTTCATTTCTTGCCATAAGAAGATAATTTGGCGCAAAAATACACTTTTTCGGTGAGACAATGAAGCGATGAGACGATGAATTATAAAAAAGTAGAGACGTTTCGTGAAACGTCTCTACAATAATAGTCAATAAAAATGTGATCGATTAAAACCGGACTCTCACGCCACCAAGGAAATTGATACCCGCCTGCGGGAAATAGTACGGATCATACGAAATCTCACCACCATAGTAACCCTCATACAGAGCCGCATTGGTCTCATACTTCGTGTTGAAGAGGTTGTTGACATTCAGGAACAGTTCCAAATCCTTCAACGCTTTGAAGTGGAAAGTGTAGGAAAGGCGAAGATTGGTGTAGGTGTAAGGTTTCAGGATGTAAGTAGCGTCGCCGGAGTTGTCAAGGTATTGTTTGCTTACGAACTTGGTGATCAGGCTGATGTTGAAGTCCTTGAGTGGGGTGAAGGTGAAATCGTTGCCCAGTACGATGTTCGGGGAATAAGCGATGGGCGTGTTGCCGATCTGCTGTTCCACATATCCGCCGTTCTCCCAATCCTCAACATAGTGCGTGTAGTTGAGGATGCGGTTGAGGCTGAAACCGCCGTTGACGTGCCACGTGAAGAAACGCACGGGCTTGTATGCGGCAGACAATTCGATACCCACGCGGTAGCTCTTATCAACGTTCGTCATGAGCGGGTCGCCGGTCTGGTCAAGTTCGCCGGTGCGCACCAGCTGGTTCTTATAGTACATTCCGTACAACGTGGTATTGAAGAAGTACTTGTCATTATAGTTCATATAGCTGAACTCCAAGTCGTAAAGAGTTTCCGGCACGGGTTTGCGGTCGTCGGGGGCGCCCACGAGGTCGTTGCGGGTAGGTTCGCGGTTGGCCGTTGCAAAGGAGAGGTCGAAGCTATGTTTCACCTTCGGGCGTGGCAGGTAATAGTGCAACGCGACTTTCGGGTTCACGAAGTTCCAGTGGTACTCCTGCGGAATAGGAGCCAGTTCGTCGTTAACGCCGTCAATGGTGTAATCCACGCGACGGTACTGCAGTTCGCCGGTCACACTGAAGTTCTTGATAAAGTAACGCAAGTTACCAAACACCTTAGACTGCAACTTGTTGCCAGTGCCGCGATACCACTCATACATCGGCGGGCACTCCACCACCCTGTCGGATTGCACCCAAACGATGTCGCCGTAGTGGTTGCCATTGTAGTTGCTCACATCCGCGCCGGCCACCCAACGCAAACCTTGGTCGGTATGATTCTTAAAAACTTGTGAACCTGTGTATTGCGCATGGAGTCCATAGTAGTAGTTATCCAAATACTTTTGCGTAACCAAGTCAGTGCGGTTCTGATCCTCGTGCAATTGCACTAAGCCGTATTTGTTGATTTTCTTGTCATCCTTATATTGCTCATAATAGCCGAACCCACGAGTAAGATAGGGCATCACCTGTAAGCTGTGGTGTTGGAGACCTCCCTGACGAGTCCAATCCTTGAGATACTCTAACTGGTAGAAAGTCTGGGTGTAGTGGTCGTAGGAATTTTCGTAGTAGTGACGCACGCCGTTGTCATCGTAATATTCGCCGCAAGAGTTGTAGGTGCGGTTGGTGGCAAGACTGTCGTAAGGCACGCCGTTCCAGGCCAAGCCAGAATTCTCCTTGCCAAAGAGCAAATGAAAACGCAGTTTACCGTTGTCTCTGTTCTTCTTGAAATTATAGAGGTCGAGTTGCGCCGTGAGGAAGCCCGAGTTGAGGCGTACGCCGGAATAGTCGATGTAGCCGTCGCTGCGGATGTCGGAGAAAGAGGCGAGCATAGAGAAACGTTTACCGATGAGGCCGGTACCCGCGCTCACCATGTTGTGGAAGGTGTTAAAGGAACCATACGCGGTGCGTGCCTCGGCGAAGGGTCTCACAGGGATGTCGCGGGTCACGAAATCGACACGGGCACCATAGGAAGTACTACCGTCGGATGTGTTGGCACCGCTCTGCACGCTCACATTCTCGATATAAGTTCCCATGTCGGGCAGGTTCACCAGCCACGAACCTTGCGACTCGGCGTTGTTGATGGTCACGCCATTGAGGGTGGTGTTGATACGGGTTTGGTCGATGCCGCGGATGAACATGTAGGTGGCACCCAAGCCGTTACCCGACTCGGAAGTGACCACCACGGAGGGCATCAGCTCCAGCAGGTTGTTGACGCTGCCGTTACCCTGCTGCGCACGGATCTGCGGCATCGACATCGTGGTAACGTTCGCCGACTGCTGCACCGTGGGCTTCGTGAATTGGATGGTCACCTCCGGCACCGTACCCTGCTGCACCGTGTCCGGTTGCTGCGCGAAGAGGGCTACAGGCATGCAAAGCAGCAATAAATTGATAATTGATAATTGATAATGGATAATTCCACGTTTCCGTTTGAGTCTCGTGGGATTCTCTACGTGCATTGTGTTTTGTACGTTGTTCATTGTACATTGTACATTTTCAAACATAGCTCTAACAGTTTGGTTATTAATAAATTAAACACACTGAAAGAGGGATAAGAGGACGTTGTGAATTTCCCTACGGCGGCATTATCCGCATCAGGTTCAACGGGTCTGATCTCAGCCATACGGCACCCCTTTCAAAACGGCGGCAAAAATACGATTTTTTGCGATGAAATTGAAAAAAAACTATTTTTGCAACTTGTAATTTTTGGAATCAACAATAATCAAAAATATAAGAACAAGAATCATGTATCCAATTTTACACCATCCCATTTTGGATATTCCCGAAAGGGAGATCACGACCTTTGAGTACAAGGGTCAGCAAGTGAAGGCCGCGAAAGGCTACACTATCGCCGCTGCATTGCATCAGGCGGGTTTTCCCATCCACAGTCACAGTTTGAAAGGCCGCGAGCGCAGTATGGACTGCGGCATCGGCAAGTGCGGTGCCTGCGAAATGCTCGTCGATGGCGTGGTGAAGCGCATCTGTGTCACCCTCGTCGATGGCGTGAAAAAGGTGGAGGAGATTGCCCACAACTATCTTCCCGAAACCGCTGCCGACAAACCTGCCGCCGCTCCGAAAGTCTATAAGACCGAGGTTGCCATCATCGGCGCGGGTCCTGCCGGCCTCGCCTGCCGCGAACAACTCAACAAGTTCGGCATCCCCAACATCGTCATCGACAACAACGACCGCATCGGCGGACAGTTCACGATGCAGACTCACCAGTTCTTCTTCTTCGAGAAGGAGCAGAAATACGGTGGTATGCGCGGTTTCGACATCGCCAAGACGTTGGCTGGCGACGACCACTCAGGTATCCTGCTCAACAGCACCGTGTGGGACATCCTCGAAGGCAAGCGCGTGGCTGCCAAGAATATGGAGGACGGCAGCATCTTCTTCGTGGATGCCAACTTCCTTGTCGTGGCCACGGGTGCGTTCCCGTTTATGCCCACCTTTGAGAACGATGACCTGCCGGGCGTCTATACCGCCGCTGTCGTGCAGAAGATGATGAACCTGCAGCACACGCTCCTCGGCAAGCGCATCCTCACCATCGGCGCCGGCAATATCGGCTACCTTACTTCGTATCAGGCCGTTCAGGCAGGTGCGAAAGTGGTGGCCATCGTTGAGGCCATGGATCACGAGGGTGGATTCCCGGTGCAAGCCAACCGCGTGCGCCGTCTCGGCATCCCCATCATCACCTCCCACACGCTACTGAAGGCCATCCCCAACGAGGATCATACCGGTGTGATCGGTGCGGTGATTGCCGAATGCAAGAACTTCCAACCCGTGCCGGGCACGGAGCAGGTCATCAAAGACATCGACCTTATTAATATATGTACCGGTCTGAAACCCGACAACCTCATCCTTGAAAAGGGCAAGGTCACCTTCGGGCTCAACACCTACGGCATTGGTGACGCCACCCGCGTGGGCGAAGGCACCTGTGCCGTCTTGCGCGGCAAACAGGCCGCCATGGAGATCGCCCAGGCCCTGAACGTGCGCTTCAACTACGACGACTACCTCGCCGTGACCAAGGATTACGCGGATTCCCAGCAACATCCTGTGCGCGTGCTCGAGAAACCCAACCGTCCCTGCGGCGACCGTCTGCAGAAGCCGTTCGTCATGGCCGACTGCCTATACGGTTTCGCCTGCAATCCCTGCACGTTCGCCTGCCCGCAGGGTGCCATCACCAAAATCGCCACCAACCACGTGCCGCAGATTGACTACGACAAGTGCATCGGCTGTATGAAGTGCGTCAACCACTGTCCCGGCCTGGCTCTCTTCGGCTACAACATCCCGAAAAACTGGCTCTTCCTGCCGTTCGAGTACGATGCGGAGGAGAACGCAGAGGTTTTCTTGGTGGACGACAACGGCCAGAAGGTCGGCGAAGGCATCATCGAGAAGATCACGAAGGGCGAGAACAAGACGCACGTCGCACGCGTGAAAGCCCTGGATATCAGCGGTGAAGCAATGATGAACGTCACCGGTTTCATCCTGAAGGAGAACTATCCCGAACCGCTGAACTGGCAGAAGTTGGATAAGAAAGAAGAAGATCCCGCTTTCGTTTGCCACTGCGATGACGTGAAGATCGAGACTATCCTCGAGGCCGTGAAAGGCAAGAAGATCATCTCCGTGGATGAGTTGAAGCACATCACCCGCATCGGTATGGGTCCGTGCCGTGGCAAACGCTGCATCCCGCGCGTGAAGTTGCTGTTGGCCGGTCATGGTGTGGAGGTCGTAGGCGACGCCACCCCGCGCGGCCCGCTCTCTTCACAGCTCAACATCGGCGAACTCTGTCCGAACGACAAGCCCGAAGTCTTCGTGACGAACGTTAACGGCCACCCGACCAAGAAGGTCGAGTGCGACGTGTTCGTGGCGGGCGGCGGCATCACGGGCAGCGGCCTGTTCCGTTACTTCGCCGAAGCCGGGAAGAAGGTGGTGCTCTGCAACGCCGAGCGCGGCTCCTCCTGGCGCTGCATCGGCGGCGGCCGTCCCAGCTTCTCCGTGCCGGAGATCGCCGACATTGCGGAACACAACCGCGCCATCTTCGAATCCATCCAGAAGGTCACCAACATCAACTACAAGCCGACCCGCTATGTCGGTTTCGCCCACGACGAGGCCAATTACAAGGCGTTGGAGAAATCCCTCGAATGGAGCGATGGTTATATGGTTGATAAGAAGGACTTCGTGAAGGAGGTTTCACCCTACTTCAATCCGAACCTCAACACCTACCAGGCCGCCTGCATCACCAATGCGTGCTGGCAGGCCACGCCGGGTCCCACCATCAACTACATCCGCAACATCGCCATTGAGCACGGCGGCGTGCTGTTGGAGGACACCCGTCTGTTGGAGGTGCGCAAGACCGCCAAGGGCTTTATGGCGTTGGTGAAGACCCACGACAAAGAGTACGTGGAGTACCATTGCGAGCATTTCGTGAACTCTCTCGGACCGAGCGCCAACAAGTTCGCGGAACAGTTGGGCATGTATCTTGGCTTATATCCGATTAAACACCAGGCCTTTATCACACACCGTCTGCCGATGTTGGGTAAAGACGGCGACTCCTTGGACATGCTCATCGACCGTCGGAAGTACAAAGGATTCTCCGCCGTCTATGGACAGCAGTTCGCGGAGACTGGCCAGATCATCGGCTGCGCTTCGCCCGCGACCGAGCAGCAGCAGGCTGGCAAGGAGCTGAAGTACAACACGCAGGAGTTCCTGCAGGTGTGCGCGGAGATGTTCATCGACTGGATTCCGCAGCTCAAAAACGTCAGCTTCCAGGCCACGTGGGCAGGCTACTACACTGAGCCGCGTTACATCGTGGATCCGGAGCATGGTCTGTTGGTCGGTATGCGCGGTCACGGCTTCATGTTGGGACAATATCTCGCCAAGATCTACGTCGATAAGTACCTCGGCAAAGAGGCCCCGTCTTACATGTCGCGCCTCGCCATCTCCGGCGACGGCCTGAGCGAGAACGCCTTCCAGTAGTATCTTGCTTTCAATACATTATAATCAAAAGAGCGGTCATTGCAGGCCGCTCTTTTTGTTCAATGTCCTTTCCCTGATAATCTAAAAAAACAAGCTTTCAATAACCGATAACCATTATCCGATCGTTTTCGCAATCTTTTCAATATTCAAACTTCTTGCTGAAGCATCGATAATATCCTTGTAGATACCGCCTTTCTTGTAAATTTCGTCGGGGTCGCCGTCCTCTTCTACGCGACCGTCCTTGAGGGCGTAGATGTAGTCGGCATCAATGATCTGCGAGATGCTGTGCGAGATGATGATGACGGTGCGGTCCTGCTTGATGGCATCGATGCTGTTCTTGATCTGCTCGGTGGCGATGGCGTCCAAGCTGGCGGTGGGCTCATCAAGGAAGATGATGGGCGGGTTCTTGAGGAACATGCGGGCGATGGCCACGCGCTGCTGCTGCCCACCGGAAAGGTCTGCGGCATTATGCGCGAACTGCTTCGGCAGCTCCATGACCTGGTCGTACAGGTGCGCCTTCTTCGCGGCCTCCACCACCTCCTCGTGCGTGGCTTGCGGGTTGCCGTAGAGGATGTTCTCCTCGATGGTGCCGTCGAAGATGTGGTTCTTCTGCAACACTAACCCGATGTTCTCGCGCAAGTACTTCGTATCGTAGTCTCGCAAATCGACCCCGTCCAACGTGATGGTGCCCACCTGCGGCTCGTAGAACTTGTCTAACAGGTTGACAATCGTACTCTTCCCCGCGCCCGACAGCCCAACCAACGCCGTAATCTTGCCGGGCTCAATCCGCATGTTGACACCGAACAACGCCTGCGTGCCGTTCGGGTAGGTGAAATCAACGCCCTTCAACTCGAAGTTGCCGTGAATAGGCTCCGGTCTATACTCGCCCGACGGCTCGACCTCCTTCTCGGAGTTGAGAATGCCGAAGAAGCCCTCGGCGTAAATCAGCGCGTCGTTCACGTCGTCGAAGATGCGCTGCAGCTGCGTGATGGGCGCGATGACGTTGCTGAACAACATCACGTGGTACATGATTTTACCGATGGTCATGCCGGGGTATTCGATGAGCACCAAGTAGGCGGTGAGGATGATGACCAGCACGGTGCCCACCTGCCGCACAAAGCTCTTGAGCCCGTTGTAGTAGAAGGCCACCTTGCGGGTTTTCATCTGGTTCTCCGTCACTTGGTTCTGGATATCCAACTGTTTCTGCCCTTCGATTTCCTCGCGGTTGAAGCTCTTGATGACGTTGATGGAGTCGATGATATTCTTGATACCCTGACTTTTAGTCTCCAAATGGCTACGCATCTCACGCCGCCAGCCCTTGAGCCGCCTCGCCTGCCGGTAGGTAATCCAGAAATAGACCGGCACGATGCCGAGGGCGACCAAGCCGACATAGACGTTGGCCGCGAACATCAGGATGAGGGCGAGCAAGGCGCTGGTGAACAACGGCAACAGGTCGATGAAGAAGTTCTGCACTGTACGCGACAACGAGCTGACACCCTGATCGATACGGGCTTGCAGCTTACCGGTGGCGTTGTCGCCCGAGTTGAAGAAAGCCATCTTGAAGGTGAGCACCTTCTCGATGACGCTCTGTGCCAAATCGCGGCTGACGTAGATCCGCATCCGTTCGCCGAAATAGTTCTGCGCGAAGGTGACTAATGCGGAAAGCAACTCCTTGCCTAACAGCACGATGCTGATGATGGTCATGATCCGCGCCGCCTGACCCCATTGGAAGTTCGTGCCAATGAGCGCGTTAATGGCATCCACCGTCCGGTCGAGCACAATGGCATTGACCTGCGCCATCAAAGATCCGACCAATGTGAGGATTAAGGTGATGAGTACCAGCCATTTGTAAGGTTTCACAAACGGGCGAAGGTTTTTGAAGAGTTGGAGGAGGTTCATTTTAATGTAAAATTATGAATGTAGAATGAAGAATGATTTCCTTGAGCAGCCCCGGCAGGGGCAAGAGCTCGGTAGAGAAAGACATTTCGATTATCAAACACCTACCGTTCCGAACAAATCATATTCCGCGGCGTTCGTGATTTCCACATTATAGAATTCGCCGACGGTGAGGGGTTTGCTCTTGTCAATGAAGACGTCGTTATCGACATCGGGGGAGTCGAATTCCGTGCGGCCGATGTAGCAGTCGGGTTCTTCGCTGTCGATGAGCACCTTCATCGTGGTGCCGACGCGAGTTTGGTTGATCTCGTAGGAGATTTTCTCCTGCAGCTTCATGATCTCGTTCACCCGTTTGTTTTTTTCGGAAGCCTTGATGGGGTCGCCGAGGTCGAAGGCGGGCGTGTCTTCCTCTTGCGAGTAGGCGAAAACGCCGAGTCGCTCGAAACGGTTGCGGTGCACGAACTCCACGAGTTCCTTGTGCTGTTCGCGGGTTTCAGTCGGGTAGCCGGAGATCAGCGTGGTGCGCAGCGCGATGCCGGGAATGGTCTCGCGGATGCGGGCGATGAGGTCGTAGATGTATTGCGAGCTGCCGCCCCGCCGCATGTCCTTCAGGATGTCATCGCTGATGTGCTGGAAGGGGATGTCGAGGTAGCGGCAGAATTGCGGGTAGGCGTTCATCACGTCCAGGATCTCGTAGGGGAAGTTGAGCGGGTAGGCGTAGTGCAACCGGTACCATTCGATGCCGCGCACCTGTGCCAAGGCTTCCATCAGGTTGGCCAACTCGCGCTTGCCGGTGAGGTCGATGCCGTAGTAGGTGAGGTCCTGCGCGATGAGCATCACCTCCTTCACGCCCTGGTCGGCCAGCTTGCGGACCTCCTCTACCAGCAGGGGAATGGGCTTGGACACCTGTTTGCCGCGGATGAGCGGGATGGCGCAGTAGGAGCATTGGTGGTCGCAGCCTTCTGACACTTTGAGGTAGGCGTAGTGGGGTGGGGTGGAGAGCAGCCGCTCGCTGGTGCCTAACAGGTCGAAGTCGTTGGACTCCATGAGCTTGTGCAGCTCTGCGAAGGTGTAGAAGCCGTCCACCTCGGGCAGCTCGGCCTCCAAATCCGCCTTGCAGCGTTGCGCCAAGCAGCCCACCACATACAGCTTCTTGATCTGGCGGCGCATCTTGCGTTCCACCTGCACGAGGATCTCGTTGACCGACTCCTCGCGCGCGTCGCCGATGAAGCTACATGTATTCAGGATGACGATGTCGCTCTTCATGTTGCCTTCGAAGAAGACGCGGTGTCCCAGCTTCTGCAGGCGTGCCGCCAGCACTTCCGAATCCACGATGTTTTTGGAACATCCTAAGGTTATGATATTTACAGTCATTATTTCCGTAGATTTTTAAAATGGCAAACCTACATTTTTTTTCGGAATTTTTTAAACGATGGGATTATTTTATCCGTTCGGTCGTTTTTATAAAATGAAAAAGGAAATACCGATGACAGTGTGGGTTTTGTTATGGTCATTGTTTTTTTAGACTAAAGGAAAAAAATGTACATTTGCAACGGCAATTCTGTGGAGTCTTCCATTGGAAGGATGCCATCAACCACGCCGCTGTATAAGAATGGAAAAAGTGGTAAAACGAACTGACAATCAACAGGATGATGTTGTTGTCAGCGCAGAGCGAAATGTTTCTGTCCATCCCGAGGCGAAAAAAAGCCGCATCGGGAAGTCGGTGGAGTATGCCCTGCGGCCGGATACGCGCTACTGGTTTCCGATCCGGGCCACGTACCATCGTGCGCAGAAAGTCTATGACCGGTTGACGGCACTTAACGATGATCGCCTTGAACCGTATCTTCCAACCATCTGCCGAATTGAAATAGAGGAAAAAACGGGAATGTCGGTTGTGAAAGAGGAACCATTGGACAAGGGATTGCTGTTCATGCGTGCCGCGCTCAGCGATTTCCGTGCGTTGCTGGATGATTCCATACGGATCCCAGGAATGACACCCTATTATAATCATTTTCGTATCAATGAGTTTGGAAAAAACGAGTTGTTGACGGTGCCAGACCGTCAGATGGAGAGCTTCAAAATCATTGTCGAATCCCGCAACCAGAATATTATCGTCAAGCAATCAGAGATGCCGAAGATCATCGAAGGCGACCGCGTGGTCGTTACGGACGGCGCTTTCGCCGGCGTGGAAGGTGTGGTGATGAAATACAAGCACCAGAAGCGCGTGTTTGTGCAGTTGCACGGCGTCGGCATCTACGCCACGGCCTACGTGCCGGGAGCGTGGCTGCGGAGAATTGGAATATAAACAAACAAGAACAACAGTATGAGGCAAGTAAAACTTTTCAAACAAGAAACTTCCATACAAGCAATTTTGTACATCTTGCAGAAAATGGGTGGTACGTGTGATATTCACAAGTGTCATAAGATTCTGTATTTTGCTGATAATGAACATTTGTCAAAATATGGCCGTTCGATAACTGGCGATAACTATATCCGTATGGATTTTGGACCTGTACCTACGTGTATTTACGATTTATTCAAGGCCGTGAGAGGAGACAGTTATTTTGCAGTTGAGGCAGAGGAAGTGCGTAGTAAATATTTCCACTTTGTGAATAGTAAAGACATTGTAGCAACTGCTTTGCCGGATATGAACTATCTATCGGGGAGTGATGTTGAAATGCTTGATAAATAC
>JAEEGJ010006224.1_pt1 | contig 36116 bp, 30 predicted proteins | sample 8958761 | NCBI WGS metagenome assembly JAEEGJ01 (sample SAMN16246546, study PRJNA631951) | gut metagenome | biome: gut microbiome; feature: rumen; material: RS-attached | host: Bos | place: Iran: Karaj | collected 2018-10
GTCTACGAAAAACAAGCAGACGAAGACCACTACGGCTACCACGGCCATCGCCAGGAGGAACAAATTGAACGCTTGGATCGAGATCATCGGCTATTTGATTCTGACAGGGCGTCCAGTTTGGGCGCTCTTTACCGCGGCGGAGAGGATCTCAACCACGACAAGGTTGTTCTCCAGCGAATTGAGATCTCCGGGAGAGATCGTGATCTCCCCTCTCACAGCTGCTTCCAGCAGATGGAATGGATTGTCATACGGAGCGGCGAGGGCGGGAGCGTCAGTCCATTCACCCTTCTTGGTGCCTTCCACACGGTTAGGATTCGCCTGGTAAAGAAGACCATCATGTCCGTAGACGAACATATCCTTGCGGTTATATGGCCAGCACCAGGATGCGTTGATCTCAACAGTGGCTCCAGGATATTCCAGGACTATTGTCGCGTCATCATCCACCTTAGGGTAGACGGAGGGTTTATTGCGCTGGAGAACGGCGTAGACACTCACCGGCTTCCTGCCGCCCAGCAGCCATGTGGCAAGATTAGCGCCGTAGCAGCCGAAATCCATAACCGCTCCACCACCGTTAAGAATAGGGTCTGTGAGCCAGTCCAGGAACTTCTTGCTACAGCCGATCTCGACAGGCCCTTGGTGGCCGTCATATACCTCGATCCTGAATATGTCCCCGATCTTTCCAGCATCCACCTGAGCCTTCACGTAATGGTTCGAGGCATACCAGGTGGTCTCATAATTTGTCAGAAGGAGAATACCGTGTTTCCGGGCCAACGCGGCCATTTTCCGGGCGTCCTTTAACGTTGTGGCAAGAGGCTTCTCGACCATCACATGTATGCCTCTCGGAGCGCAAGCCTCGACGACTGCGAGATGCTCCTTTATTGAGCCATAGGCCACGACCGCCTCGGGCTTTGTCGCGTCAAGCATTTGCCAGAGATCTGAATAGAATATGTTCTCCGGCAGCATCCTGCTCAAGGAATTGTCATGGATGTACCTTGGATCGGCTTCCCAGACACCCACAACCTGGATGTCTCCCTGACGGAGTTGGGATACGACTCCATTAAGGTGATCATGGGTCACGCCCGCGACAGCGATACGGAAAGGCTCTTTGGCGGATAGAGTGGAAAAGGCTGACACGACTAAGGCCGCCGCCATAAGGAACATAGTCATTCTTTTATTCATAAGGCACTGTCTTTAAGTGAAATGTAAAAATAGGAATTATTACGGAAAAACACTAAAAAAGGGGCCGCGCAGGCCCCTTTTCTCATACTCTTATTCCACCTTTACGGTCTCGGTCCCGGCTGCTGAGGCTGGACAGGATTAACGGGGATCCTGCCGGGATCGTCAGCGGCGCAGATCACCAGCCAAGCCACGATCGTAGCGTCCAGGGTGAGGTCACCAAGTGAGAGACGCTCGTAAGTGTCCATGATGGTGTGGTAGGTACGGTTGTACTCCAGAGGATCCTGGATGAACTGGTAAGCCGGCAGGCCAGCCCTCAAGAATGAGACATGGTCAGTAGAACCTGTGTTCCTCGGCGAGAGATACTTGAATCCCAACGGCTCGATGTACTTCTTCCAAGCCTCGAAGAACGGGAAGGCGGCGTCATTGTTCTCAAGATAGATACCGTGGAAACGTCCGGAGCCGTTATCCATATTCAGATAAAGAGCGAACTTATCGAAGCCGGGGAGCTTCTTGTTGTCCTTGAAGAGGTAATTCTGCATGTAGCCTCTGGATCCGAAGAGCCCCTGCTCCTCACCACCCCAAAGGGCGATACGGATAGTCCTCTTGGGCTTGATGCCAAGCTGCTGGAGGATTCTCATAGCTTCCATCATCACGATGCAACCGGAGGCGTTGTCCGCCGCTCCGGTGCCGCCATGCCATGAATCAAGGTGGGCGCCGATAAGTACGATCTCATCCTTCATCTTGGGATCAGTACCGGGGATCTCAGCGTAAACATTGTGGACCTCCTGGTCGTCAGTGAACTTGTTGATGAGCTCGAGCTCCATCTCGACCTTCTCTCCTTTCTGGATCAGACGGACCATACGTCCATGGTCCTCAATAGGCATTATGATCTCGGGAACCGGCTCAGGATCACCGACTTTGTAAGATCCACCAGAACCGCTAGGCACATTGAAAGTGCCACGTCCTGTGACAATGCAGAGGGGTTTCTCGTTAGCGAGGAGCTCATTGGTGAGGTTCTGGAGCTCCATGATGGAAGCCCTGTCGAAAGGAATACGAGGACGGGCGCCACCTCCGGGAGGCCCGGCGGGAGAGATGAAGCCAGCGGTACGCCTGTCCTGTGACAGGGCCTCAAGCTCCTCCTCTGTGTAACGCTTGGCGAGAGGCTGGAAACCGATATTGTAGGTCTGTGTAGGGGCCCTCAGCAAAATCTTGCCGGCGATATTGCCCCTATATTTATCAAGGTCTTCCTTCTTCTGGACATCAAACACCACGCACTCCCCTTTCACAAGGCCGTTGGTGCTGCCGGTCCATGCCTTAGGATTGACAGAGAAAGCGCAATAATAAGGAGATGTCATCGCGGCGTAGGTCTTCACGACATCCCATCCACCACGAGGGAACTCGGCGGCGAACTCAGCCCTAGGATTGGAGAGACCGAACTCCTTTAGTTTTTCGACGACAAGGCTCTCAGCCCTGCGCTTCTGCTGGGAGGCCGTAAGCCTTGATCCGAGCAGGTCGGTCATGAAAAGGGAGATTTCCTCGATCTTAGAGTTGTTCAAGCCCTCGTTCTTGATCTTGGTGGCGAGCTCAGGTGACTGTGACACCTGCGCGTTGACGCTGCCGGCACATACCATGGCCAGCAACGAGAAAACAAATAAAACCTTTTTCATTGTGATCGAATAAGTTCGTTACTAGGGCAAACTTACATAAAAATATTTTAATAATACTCTTTAAAAGTAATTAAAACGATCATCTCACTTGATTAGACAGTCAAGCATCTTCGAGTCAGGCTCGTTTGAGGTGCCTGAAAGGATGCCGAAGCCACCTATTCCTTCCCTATATGCCCAGACCGCTCGGGCGATTCCCAAAGAATCCAGCACCTTGTTCATTTCCGAGAGCCAGTTGTACCTGGACTCTTCATTAGCCTTGACGGACAGGCATCCATATTCCCCACAATATGCGGGAACACCATGATTCTTAGCGACTTCCAGAACCATTCCGAATTCCTTGGCAAATCTCTCGGTGTCATAAACAGCATCAGTCCAAGTCGCGGAGAGGGCGCGATCGGTATCCGAGCAAGCCTCCAATTCCTCACTTGAAACGACCTTTCCCGGATAATGGACCGGTCCCATATAATCTTTCAAATCCATCCAGCTGGCCTGGTAGTGCGTCAGGAGCATAGGCTCATAATAATGGAAACTCAGGATTATGTTCGGGTCATCCTTTGGAAGCTCCAGTTGGCTCGCGGTGCTGAATGACTGCCAACGGTTGCTGCCGATCACAATTATCCTATCCTTCTCAAGCTCACGTATCGCGGCGTGGCATTCCGCGACGATCTTGTTCCAATCAGCGGGATCGTCAGCGACAGGCTCATTCATAAGCTCATAAGCCACCATGTCGGTCGGATAATCCTTAAGCTCGCCGGAGATCTTTCTCCAGCACTCATAGAAAGCCTCTTGAGCCGCGCGTTCCGTAAATAACGGCTTGACGGCGGCATTGAAATAATGGGAACGCAGGATATGCAGGTCCACTATCGCTCTCAAGCCATATTTTCCGCAGAGATCCAGGCCGTTACGAAGAAGGGCGAAGGCCTCCTCTTCCTTGGAACCGTCCTCAGCGAACATCTGCTCCTCGTCAATAGGGATGCGGACATGGTCAAAACCCCAACCGGCAATCCTTTTGACATCTTCCTCAACGAAGAACGCGGCCCTCTGCTCCCCTCTGACATTACTCTGGGACAGCCAGTGGGCGATGTTGACCCCTCGTTGGATCTTGAACTTTTCTATCGGTTCCTTGCAGGAAAACGCCAGCATGGCGGCAAGGACTATTAGCAATACACGTCTCATACTCCGAAATCTTTTCCAGCGAACAGAGAATCAATCTCGAATATCTCCTCTTCAGAGAAGTATCTGTTATCCAAGGCTTTGAGGTCATCGTCAATCTGGGCGACCGAGCTGGCTCCGATGATTACCGATGTCACCCTGGGGTCAGAAAGCAGCCAAGAGAGAGACATCTGGGCGAGGCTCTGGCCACGGCGGAGTGCCATATCGTTCAGTCTCCTAAGGGCATCCAGCAGCTCTGGAGTCAAAACCTCCGGCTTGAGTGATGTGTTCCTGGCCATCCTGGAGTCAGAAGGAATACCATTAAGATACCTTCCTGTCAGAAGTCCCTGCTGGAGCGGAGAGAATGAGATAAAACCTACTCCCTCACCATAAGAGAGGTCAATTAGGCCCTGATCCTGAGGCCTCCGGTCGATAATGTTGTAGCGGTCCTGGTAAAGAAGGCATGGCACATCATGCTCAGCCAGATACTTGTAGGCCTTGGCGGCCTGCTCTTTCGGGTAACGTGACAGACCCACATAAAGGGCCTTTCCCTGACGGACTATATCCACAAGGGCCTGCATGGTCTCCTCTACCGGAGTGGCCGGGTCATAGCGGTGGGAATAAAATATGTCGACATAATCTATATTCATCCGCTTCAGACTCTGGTCCAGGCTGGCCATCAGGTACTTCCGGGATCCCCAGTTGCCGTAGGGGCCGGGCCACATGTCCCAGCCGGCCTTGGAGCTGATGAACAACTCGTCGCGGTAGGGCTTGAACACGCTGGACATCAAGTGGCCGAAATTCTCTTCAGCAGTGCCATATTCAGGGCCGTAATTGTTGGCGAGGTCGAAATGGCAGATACCACTGTCAAAAGCCCGGCAGGCCATGGCTTTGACTTCCTCGAAAGGCTTGTGTGAGCCGAAGTTGTGCCAGAGGCCGAGGGAAAGGAGAGGCAGTTGGATTCCGGATCGGCCGCAACGGCGGTAATCCATCGATTCGTAGCGCTCCGGAGAGGCGGAGTAGACTGGTGCGATCATGATTTGAGTATTAAGTGATTTAAATGATATTCAGGAATATAGTCACTATGGTGGTGTTGATTATATCCACGAACATAGCTCCGATTATAGGGACGATTATGAACGGGTTGACGGCATAACGGTACTTGAAGCAGACGGCCGACATGTTCGCCATCGCGTTCGGAGTGGCACCCAGTCCGAAACCGCAAAGACCACTTACGAGCACCGCGGCGTCATAGTCTTTCCCAAGCGAGCGGAACGCCACCAGATAAGCGAAGAGGGCGATGAACGCCACCTGGGCGATCAGGATTACGCACAGGGGCAGGACAAGGTTAGCCAGTTCCCAAAGCTTGAGAGTGGACATGGCGATTCCAAGGAATATGGAAAGGGATATATCCCCGACCGAAATGATCTTGTCCATCTTCAGCGTGTCCTTCCGTTTGGAGAACGTCTCGGTGAAATTCCGGATAAGGCAAGCGGCTATAAGTGATCCGAAATATGTCGGGAACGTGATTCCCGTCAGAGCCAGGAGCTTGCTGAGACACATTCCGGCGGCCATGGCGAGGACAAGCAGGTAAACAGCCTTGGTATAGTCCCTGAACGATCTCTCATCAGACTGCGAACGCTCCATCTTCGCATCCGGCGAAGCCTCGCTGCCCTCCAAGCCTGTCACGACATCATTGGAATGAGACTCCTCAGCCAAGGAACGCTTGCGAATAAGCATCTCAGCCAGCGGGCCTCCTATCATCGATCCTGCCACCAGTCCAAAGGTCGCGCAGGCCATTGTGATGGACTGCGCACCGGCAAGACCCATGCTCTCAAGCAATGGAGAGAAGCCACCCGAAGTCCCGTGTCCGCCGGCCATCGGTATTGAACCCGAGGCCATACCGAGCAGAGGGTCGAGTCCCATCAACTTGGCTGTACCGACAGAGATCAGGTTCTGGGCCACAATCAGGACCGCGACCAGCACTACCATGATAATCAACGGTTTCCCGCCCTTTTTTATCGCCTTGAAGTCGGATTGGAAACCCACGGAAGTGAAGAAAAGCATCATGCTGATGTCCCTGATGGTGCCGTCGAAAGAAAACTCCACTCCGAGCCAACTGTAAGAGACCAGGGTCAGCAAGGATATGAGAATTCCTCCGGAAACCGGGGCAGGGATGCAGAAACGCTTCAGGAACGGGATGGAACGAGTGAAAAACATTCCAAGCAGCAGGGCCAGGACACCCACACCCGCCGTCTGGAACATGTCAAGTGAGATCAATTCTCGCATCTTAAGTGGAATTGTCGTGAATATCGGAATTTTTTTTTAATTTTGTAACCCGTATTTAAAACAACTCTCTTTTATGAAATACGGGTTCGACAACGGGAAATACATCAAAATCCAATCAGAGCGCATCAAGGAACGCATCGCCAAGTTCGGCGACAAGCTTTACATGGAGTTCGGCGGCAAGCTATTCGATGACTATCATGCCAGCCGGGTTCTTCCCGGATTCGAGCCGGACAGCAAGCTGAAAATGCTGATGCAGATGAAAGACGACGCCGAGATCATCATTGTGATCAGCGCCGTCGACATCGAGAAGAACAAGGTCCGCAGTGACCTGGGAATCACCTACGACGTCGACGTTCTGCGTCTGCGGGACGAGTTTATGGATAGAGGGTTAAGCGTCAACAGCGTTGTCATCACCCATTTCAACGGCCAGGCAAGCGCCGAGGCTTACCGCAAGCGCCTCGAGAACATGGGCATCACGGTATATTACCACCATACCATAGAGGATTATCCCAACAATGTCGCCCTGATCGACTCCGACGAGGGTTTCGGCAAGAATGACTATGTGATCACGACCAAACCTTTGGTTGTGGTGACAGCTCCTGGCCCAGGAAGCGGAAAGATGGCGGTTTGCTTAAGCCAGCTTTACCAAGAGAATAAGCGTGGAATAAAGGCCGGTTACGCCAAGTTCGAGACCTTCCCCATCTGGAACCTGCCTCTCACCCACCCTGTCAACCTGGCCTATGAGGCCGCCACAGCTGACCTGGAGGATGTCAATATGATCGACCCGTTCCACCTGGAGGCTTATGGCGAGACCGCGGTCAATTACAACAGGGATGTTGAGATATTCCCCGTGATGAACGCCCTCTTCGACGACATCTATGGTTTCTCTCCTTACAAGTCCCCGACCGACATGGGAGTCAACATGGTCGGATATTGTATCTGCGATGACGAGGTTTGCCGTGAGGCTTCTCTACAGGAGATAATAAGGCGCTATTACACAGCCGTTTGCAATTTCGCTGACGGAAAAGCGACAGAAAGTGAAGTCAACAAACTGGCCCTTCTCATGAAGCGCGCGAAGATCACCACGGCCTACAGGAAGACCACAGTGGCGGCCAAGGAAAGGCTTGATGAGGCCGGTGTGGCCACCGCCGCGATCGAGCTTTGCGACGGGACCATACTCACCGCGACCACCAGTCCCCTGCTCGGCCCCAGTGCTGCCCTTTTGCTTAACGCCCTTAAGCATCTGGCCGGGATCGCCCATAACGTCAAGTTGATTCCCCAGACGATGATTGAGCCGATCCAGAAGACCAAGGTCACATACCTCCATGGCCGCAACCCCCGCCTCCACACGGACGAGGTCCTGGTCGCCATCTCGATGATGAGCCTGATTGACGAGAACTGCAAGATGGCCATCGACCAGCTCCCTAACTTGGCCGGTGCCCAGGTCCATTCTAGCGTGATGCTCAGCGAGGTTGACCGCAAAACCTTCAGCAAACTCGGAATAGGCGTGACTTGCGATCCGGTTAGGAAACTCAAGGAAAGGGAAAAAGAAGCTTGATTTGACGGAAATTATTCACATATTTGTATAAACAATTAAAACTGAAGAAGATGAAGAATATAGCGATGAAGATCATGGTTGCCGCCGCGGTCGTCCTTCTCCTTGCCGGATGCTGTGGCAAGAAAGAGACCAAGACTGTCTTCCCCAAGAAGCTCCCTATCGGAGTGCAGCTCTACAGCGTCCGCACCGACCTGGAAGCCGACTTCTATGGCACCCTGAAAAGGATCAGCGAGATGGGCATTCTCGGTGTCGAGTTCTACGGTGAGTACTACGGCAACTCCGTTGTCCAAGTAAAGCGCTGGTGCACCGAGCTGGGTCTTGTACCCTTCTCAAACCACGTTCCCTTCGACCAGATGATCAATGACATCGACAAGGTCATCGAGGAGAACACCATCCTCGGAGTCCAGTACATCGTGTTCCCGTACATGGACGAGGCCAGCCGCCCTGGCATTGATCCTGATCAGTTCAAGGCTACTGTGGCCAAGATCGGAGAGGTCGGCGCGAAGGTTCGCGAGGCCGGGTTCCAGCTTCTCTACCACAACCACGATTTCGAGTTCGTGAAGCTTCCTGACGGCAAGGTAGGATACGATGAGATATTCGCCAACAACAGCCGCGAGAACCTCCAGAACGAGCTTGACGCTTGCTGGTGCGACTATGCCGGCTTCGACGTGTGCGAGACTCTCAAGAAATACGGCAATGGCGGCACCCCTATCCTCCACGCCAAGGACTATAAGCTCGAAGGCAAGCTGAGCTCAGCCCCTTATGCCCTTATCGGTGTCAACACTGACAACTCAATGAAAGACGAGGGTGGCTGGTTCGAGTACAGGCCGATGGGCTGCGGACAGATGGACATGGAGAAGGTTATCCTCACCGCCATGGAGACCGGTGTCAAATGGATCTGCATCGAGCAGGACGAGCCCAGCATGGGTCTTGACCGCCTCGGCGGAGTCGCCAAGAGCGTCGAGTGGCTCAAAGCTCACGATCTGATGTAGAAGATCCCTCTACTTTTTGATTATATCCGCCCGCCAGGTGACTCCGATTTCGAGGTTATTCTTGCGGGCGGAATTATCTCTGTAATACACGGCGTGGAGCCTCAGGTTATCCTTGCTTAGGGGAAACCACTCCAGGCCAGCTCCGGCATAGAAATACTCAGTGCCGGGAGCTATCACGAGATCATAAGCCCTACCGTTGGAATCGACATTGCGGACATTGTTGAATTCGTAGCCGGCCTTGCTGCAGATATTCCAGTTGCCGACACTCCATATAAACTTGGAGATGAAGGACATATCCGTCCCGAGGAATCCTTCCTGGCCAAAACCGGCGCGGTTCATCACATCCAGGTCAAGAAGAACGTTTCCGAAAGTCCAGCGGTTTCCGAGGGAGATATAGTTTACAGGTCTTTTATCCTGATCCTCAACGATATTCACACTCCAGATGGTATGCCACCAGGGTGCGAAACTGCCGCTCCATGCGAGATTGTAGGCATAGATGCTTTGGAATCCCAGCGACAGAGGCGAGTTACAGACCTGGGCGATAAGGCTTTGTCCGGGAATAAACTGGTAATTGGCAGAGACTCCGAATGTGAAGCACTGGTAGATGTTGCTGCAGAACTGGCTATAGTAATACACGTCGATCGGGGCGGCGTCATATTCATAGCCTCCGATAAGGACAGTCTGCTTTCCGGCCATGAAGCTCCAGCGGTCGGTAGCCTGCCAGTTAAGATACATGAAGTCGGTGGCATTGAACATGTTCCGCTCGTCAAAGACCTTCTTGTTGAGCCTCTGGCGGATGCGGTAATCGATCTTCGGGGTGATATGGCCAAGCAAATGGAGGTTGAGATAGTCGCCAGTCATCTGGCTGTTGTACTCCCCGTCTTCGGTCTCCTGATGGAAGGAGGCTCTCATGTCCAGGAAGAACCTGTCGACACCCACCTGGGCCGACGTCAGGACGGGAATCCAAAGCAGCAGGAACCCGACAAGGATTTTCTTCATAATAGTTTGTTAGTCAGCGAAATCCATCTCTTTGAACAGGTAGGAGGCGTGTCCTATCTTGTCCACGACGAACAGAAGGTAACGGATGTCCAGGGAAATATTCCTGCACACTTCGGGATCGAAAGCGATGTCGCTCATCGTGCCTTCCCAAACCCTATCGAAGTTGATACCGATAAGGTTGCCGTCAGCGTTGATGACAGGGGAACCGGAATTGCCGCCGGAAGTGTGGTTCGTGGCGATGAAGCAGACCGGCTGGTCGTCATGGCCGCCCTCGGCGTAGATGTCGCGGAGCACCTGAGGGATGTTGTAGTCGAATATGTCAGGATTATCCTTCTCGATTATACCCTTGAGGGTTGACACAGGGGCGTAGTACATACCGTCAGCTGGATGGTATCCGGCGACTTGGCCGTAAGCCACACGGAGAGTCAAGTTGGCGTCCGGATAGAATGCTTTGTCAGGCTCGAAAGCCATCTGGGCGCGCATGTAGTCCCTGTTCGCCAGACGGATCTTGGCGTTGGCCTCATTGACCACAGGGGTGATCTCCTGGGCGAACCAAGTGGCGAAAGCCTTCTGGAGCTCAACGGCGGGATCCTTGTAAACTGTCTCAAGGTCGGCCTTTGTCAAAGCGGAAACCTTGGCCTTGTCGGTGAACACAGTGTTCTTGAAGAGATCGTCCTTCCAAGCCTTGACGCTGCCATAAGCGGCGAGTTTCTCTTTGAAATACTCAGGCTTGAAGCAATCATCCATCTTCTGGTCAAAAGCCTCCAGCATAGCAATGAATATCTCCTCATCGATAGGCTGGTAATAATCCTTGAAGAAAGACTCGGCATTTCCGGCCGCTGAAGCACCCCTCTCGAGGGTGGAAACTACACCCGAGGCGAAGTTAAGGATCTCAATTGCCCTGACAGTCTCGGAGTAATACTCAAAGGCGCGGAAATAAGGGTTACGCTCGGCGTATAGAGCTCCCAACTTATCGACAAGTCCCTCATATTCAGTTCCTTTCGCCCATTTATTGAAGCGGGACTCAAACTCCTGCTTCGCGGCGACAGTCTTCATCTTCTTGATGCCTTTCTCCTCTCCCTGCCACTTCTTCCAGGCGTTGGAGACACTGGCGTTCTTGGAAGAGTACTGGATACGGACAGCCTGGCTGGCGTTCATGTATTTCTTTTGGATGTCAAGCCTCTTTGTGCGTAGATCGATCTTCTGGGGATCGGAGACCTCGGCGGTGTACTTCACATCCTCTGACATGACATATTCCTTAGTGCTGCCGGGACAGCCGTAGACAAATGTGAAATCACCCTCCTTGACGCCCTTGCGGGAGATCTTGAAGAACCTCTTGGGCTTGTAAGGCACATTGTCCTCAGAGTAATCGGCAGGCTCGTTGTCCTTGTCGGCGTAAATCCTGAATATCGAGAAATCGCCGGTGTGACGGGGCCACATCCAGTTGTCGGTGTCTCCACCGAACTTTCCGATCGAGGACGGCGGGGCTCCCACAAGGCGGACGTCACGGTAAATCTTGTAGACGAAAAGGAAATACTGGTTGCCGTAGTACAGGGCCTCGACGCTCGCGCGGAGTCCTTTCCCCTCCTCCATGGCGGCACGGACGATATCGCCCGAGTTGACCCTGATCACGGAATCCCTCTGCTTCTCAGTCATTGAGGGGGAATATCCCTTCAGGACCGCTTCGGTGACGTCCTCCATACGCTGAAGGAAACTGACTGTCAGCCCCCTGTTGGGAAGCTCCTGACTCCTGTCCATAGCCCAGAAACCGTCCTTGAGATAGTCGTGCTCAACACTACTATGGCGCTGGATGAAGGAATAGCCGCAGTGGTGGTTGGTGAGGAGCAGACCCTCGTCAGACACGATCTCCCCGGTGCAACCGCCGCCGAAAAGGACGACGGCATCCTTAAGGGAAGCCTGGTTGACACTGTAGATGTCCTCAGCCGAAAGCTTGAAACCTTTGGCCTGCATGTCACCGATCCTCTGGGAGATCAGGGCCGGAAGCCACATTCCCTCGTCAGCGCGGGCGGCGCCGAGGGCTGTGACGAAAATGAACAGGGAAAACAGAACTCTTTTCATCTCATTGGTGATTTAGAGTTACAAAAATAAGAATTTATTGTATATTAGCAACAAATCAACCTAATGTAAGGACATGAAAGAAGACGGAAGATTCCAGAGCTGGCTAAAGGATATCGTCTACATCAACGACCAAATCGACACCGACGAGGCGGCAGCGAAGATAAAGAATAACATCTATTTCCGGGGACCTAACGTATGGATCCTCGCTTTCTCTGTCATCATCGCCTCGGTCGGCCTGAATGTCAACTCCACGGCAGTCATTATCGGCGCCATGTTGATCTCTCCCCTGATGGGTCCCATCATGGGAATAGGCCTGTCCCTTGGCACAAGCGACGTCCGCCTGCTCAACGGCAGTTTCCGGAACCTGCTGATTATGGTGGTGGTAAGCCTCCTCGCCGCTTCATTCTACTTCCTGATCTCGCCTCTTAACCTGGTTAATCCAACCGAGCTGCTTGCCAGGACCAGGCCGACTATCTATGATGTTCTTATAGCGTTGTTCGGCGGACTCGCGGGAATCCTTGAAAGCTGCAGGAAAGAGAAAGGCACAGTGCTGTCCGGAGTCGCCATCGCCACCGCCCTCATGCCGCCTCTCTGCACAGCCGGTTACGGAATAGCCAAAGCAAACCCGCAGTACTTCTTCGGAGCCATGCTCCTCTTCCTCATCAACTGCGTGTTCATCATCCTCGCTACCTTCCTGATGACCAAGTACTTGAGGTTCAAGGAGGCCGAGTACAAATTCCCCGCGGTGGCCAAGCGGACCAGGACTCTCATGACGCTCGCTGTCATAATCGTTATGGTCCCAAGTCTCTGGAGTGCCGTGCTTATGGTCAAGGATAATAACATCGAGCGCAATGTCCAGAGTTTCATAGCCGCCAACAAGAACTACAGCCAGGGTTACATTTACGACTACAAGATAACCAGCGGCAAGGACGGCAAGGTCGAGATATATTACGCCGGCAACAAACTCTCCGACTCCGAGAGGACCGCGCTGACAGAATCAGCTGAGTTTCATGGCATTCCAACCTCCAGGCTCGTATTCAAGGAGAGTGATTTCGGCACTTCGGAGAAGAGTACCGACCAGATCCTCAAGGGCATCTATGACCGCGCGGAGGACGAGATGACCCGTAAGGACAAACAGATAGAATCGCTCCAGAAGGAACTCACCGACATTAAAGGCAAGGAAATCAATTACCAGAGGGTCACCAAGGAGGTCAGGTTCAGCTATCCCGAGGTCAAGGACCTTGCGATCGGCAAGGGCGCGAATGTGGATGACAGCCTGAAAGTCAAGGATATGACCATCATCATAGCTAATTCCGATAAGCCGATTCCGAATGACAGGCTGCAGAAAATCGAGGATTGGCTCCGCCTCCGCCTCGAGGACTCTACCGCCGTGGTGCATAACATAGTCGTTAAGAAGAATAACGTCGCGGTGAAGAAGAATAATGTGAAGAAAAAATAATCCGAGATAAAATGAGAGCTATTAACTTGATTCAAACCTTTACCGTGATCGCTTTGGTGGCCACGGGTTGTTCCGCATCGAGGCAAATCGCCCAGACGGAAGACGAGACCATTAATATCGGATACCAGGAAGTATCCCAAAAGAACTTGACAAATTCAGTCTCACACTTGGAGAACAAAAACACCAGAACCTACACCACGATCTACGATTTTCTGAGGGAAATGGTCCCCGGGGTCGAGGTGCACAGCACCGGTGCTTTCACCGCGAAAGTCTACGTGAGGGGCGTCCAATCCATAAACAGTCCTACTGATCCGCTCTTCGTGGTGGATGGGGTCGAGATGGATGACATCTCTATGATCAATCCCTATGATGTCCAGTCTGTAGATGTTCTGAAAGACTCCGCCACAGCCATCTATGGAGTCAGAGGAACCAACGGAGTCATAATAATAAATATGAAGAAAGCGTCTAAATAGTTTTTTTTTCGTATTTTCGCGTCTCAAGTTGAACTAAAAAATTCTTTATGGGTTTAAATGAAGAAACTGGTTGTTTTAGCGGCTTCGATCCTGCTTTGCACCCTTGCCCAGGCGCAAGGGGCTGACGATTCCGGCGCCAGTGCCGGGATCACCATCATTCCGAGGATTGATTACAATCCGGTTTTCTACGATGGAAAATTTGAAGAGGCGACTCTCGGCAATTCTTCACTTTATTCTCTTTTCGAGGGAGACATTTCTGACAAACTCTCGTTCAGCATCTGCAACCATTGGCTAAGCACTGATCCTAAGCCATTGTACCAGAACACCTGGCGTTCTGACGACGTGAACTGGTGCGACTGGGCTTATCTCGAGTATTATCCGGGCAACTTCATCCTGACCGCAGGCAAGCAGGTTGTCACTTTTGGCGGATTCGAGCTGGAGCAGAACGACTACGAGATCCATTGGGACATGATGTCATCGCTCTACAATCAGTTCCAGTGCTACCAGTGGGGCCTCAAGGCCGGTTGGATGAACGATGCTGAAAGCACAGGTTTTTTCCTTCAGGCAGTCAGTTCTCCTTACGGGGAGAAGCCGTTTGATGCGATGTCCTACTCTTTCCAGTATCAGGGCAACTACGGACCATTGAGCTTACTCTACAGCACAAATATGATCGGCAATTGGGACGGAGGATATGAATGGATGTTCAGCCTCGGCCACCAATTGGAAGTCGGCGACTGGACTCTTGGGGTTGATTTCACCAACATGGTGGGAGATCCTGAGGTTATACTCCGCAGGGGTGTCTCCATATTCGGCACCGCCAAATTCAATCCTTCGGACCATTGGGAGTTCGTAGGCAGGGCCGGTTTCGAGCATGCCCACAAGCAGAATCTGGACAACGGAATATTCGGCATCGCGGCCCACTGGTTCCCCCTCAGGAACAGCCAGAACCTGCGTATCCACGTCGCTGCCGCTCATCAGCATCTCTTTAATATGAACTCCCTCACTATCGGGGCAATGTACTACCTCAACATCCCCAGGAATCGATAATGGGCGAGAACAAGAACGACATCATCATCAACATAGAGCACCTCTCCAAGTCATTCGGAGACAATCAGGTGCTAAAGGATATATCCCTGTACATCCGTAAAGGAGAGTTCGTCACCCTCCTTGGCCCGTCCGGGTGCGGCAAGACCACCCTACTTAGGATGATCGCAGGCTTTCTCCAGCCGGATGAAGGGCGCATCATGATGGAATGGGGCGACCGCGGAGGCAAGGTGGAATTCCGCGACGTTGCGGGCATTCCCCCTCACCAGAGGCCGCTGAACACCGTTTTCCAGCGTTACGCCCTATTCCCCCATCTCGACGTTTACGACAATATCGCCTTCGGCCTGAAGCTCAAAGGCGTCCCCAAGGATGAGATTGACACCCGGGTCCGTAAAGTCCTCAAGCTCGTGAGCATGAGCGACTATGAGGACCGTGACGTGGACTCCCTCTCCGGAGGCCAGCAGCAGAGGGTCGCCATAGCGAGGGCAATAGTCAACAAGCCGAAGGTCCTTCTGCTGGATGAGCCTCTAGCCGCCCTTGACCTCAAGATGAGGCAGGACATGCAGATTGAGCTCAAGGAGATGCACCAGAAGCTCGGCATCACCTTCATCTACGTCACCCATGACCAGGGCGAGGCTCTGACCTTGAGTGATACGATCGCCGTCATGAACGAGGGCAAGATCCAGCAGATCGGCACCCCGACAGACATTTACAATGAGCCGGTCAATTCCTTTGTCGCCGACTTTATCGGCGAGAGTAACATCCTGAACGGCACGATGATACGTGACCGGGAAGTCAGCTTCATAGGTCACGATTTCCCTTGCGTTGACGAAGGATTTGGTGAGAATGTCCCTGTCGATGTCGTGATCCGTCCCGAGGACGTGGTGATCGGCACGGCCATCTACGGAGCCCAATTCACTGGCAAAGTCAAGTCATGCGCCTTCAAGGGGGTGCATTACGAGATGTACGTCGACACCGACTCTGGCAACGAGCTGCAGATCCAGGATTATGACGCCTACGAGCCCGGAACTATGGTTGAGATGAAGATCAACCCGGACGACATACAGGTCATGAAGAAGGAAAGGACCGAGAACGTTCTGGACTGCGAGATCATCGACGAGACTCACATCGAGATGCTCGGCGAGGAGTTCGAGTGCTCTACGATTCCCGCCGGTGCGGATGGACCTGCCAAGGCCCACATACAGTTCTCAAAGGTCGACCTTTGGGACCACTTGGAGGATGGAGTCACGAGTGGCGAGGTCTGGTTCATCCTTTACAAAGGGGACCACTACCACCTCACGGTCAAGACCGAGAGTGGTGAATATCTCTACGTCGACACAGACGACATCTGGGACAAGGGCGACCTTGTCGGAATCAGCATCCAACCTGGGGATATCATAGTCGAGGCGGGAAATGGGCAAGAGAAGTAACTGGGCACTACCCTATTTCATATTCCTGGTACTCTTTGTCGCGCTACCCCTCCTGTTGATCGTGCTTTATGCGCTGAGAGACGGGAGCGGAGGCTTCACCCTTTCAAACATTACCCGGTTCTTCTCCGATGGCGACGCCCTCAGCACATTTGCCGTGTCGATTGAGGTCGCTATAGAGAACACATTGATCTGCTTATTGTTAGGCTATCCAGCCGCATACATCCTGGCTAACAAGGATCTTAACAAATCAGCCGTGACAGCCATCCTGTTCATCCTCCCGATGTGGGTCAACGCTTTGATGAGGACACTGGCCACGGCGGAGCTGTTCAACGTGTTCGGCTTCACTCTTGGTAAAGGCACTTTGATCTTCGGTATGGTCTACGACTACCTGCCGTTCATGATCTACCCGATCTACAACGTCCTCCTGAAGATGGACAAGTCCTACGGGGAAGCTGCCGCCGACCTTGGAGCGACTCCCTCGGAGGTGTTCCGCAAGATCACCCTGCCTCTCTCGAAGCCGGGAATATTCAGCGGCATCCTGATGGTATTCATGCCTACGGTTAGCACCTTCGCCATATCTGAGTTCCTGACTAACAATAAGATAAAGCTCTTCGGAACCATAATCCAGGAGAACATCAACTCCTCAATGTGGAACTATGGTGCGGCGCTTTCATTCATAATGTTGGTGATAATCGGTCTGACCACCGTCCTGCTCGGAGGCGAGGACCGCGAAGTTGAGGGAGGGACGCTGTGATGAAGAAATTTTTCGCCCAAGCATACCTCTGGATCCTGCTGATCCTGCTCTACGCCCCGATAGTGTTCATCGCTGTCTATTCCTTCACAGAGGCCAAGGCGTTCGGTAGCTGGACAGGTTTCTCAGGAAAGCTCTACGCCAACCTCCTGACCGGGAACATCACCGGAGGGCACGGCCTGGTGCAGGCCATTGAGAACACCCTCATTATAGCACTGGTCTCCGCGGCCGTGTCAATGATTCTCGGGACCGTCTCAGCCATAGGCATTTTCCACCTGAGAGGCCGGAAGAAAAAGACTATCCAGTTCCTCAACAACATCCCCATGATCAACCCGGATGTGATCACTGGTGTGTCCCTCTTCCTGCTGTTCGTGTTCCTCGGATTCTCGCAAGGGTATATGACCGTCATCCTGGCCCATATCACCTTCTGCACGCCTTATGTCGTGCTGAGCGTGCTGCCTAGGCTCGGACAGCTCAATCCCAACATCTACGAGGCGGCTCTCGACCTTGGAGCGACGCCTTCCCAGGCGCTATGGAAGGTGCTGGTCCCCCAGCTCCGTCCCGGGATGCTCACAGGCTTCATCCTGGCTTTCACAATGTCCCTGGACGACTTCGCGGTTACATTCTTCACCAGGGGAACGATCGGCCTTGAGACACTCTCAACCTTTATCTACACCGACGCGCGCAGGGGTGGCCTCACTCCCGAGCTGCGTCCGCTCATGACACTGATATTCATTATTATACTCGTCGTCCTCGGCCTAATCAACACCAGGCAGGGGAAGGCCAACCAGCAAAACCATATCAATCTATAGGAAATGAAAAGATTACTCTGCATCCTCGCGGCGGCGCTTATGATCGCCGGTTGCTCCTCTGACAGGGAGCACATCCTGAAGATCTACAACTGGAGTGACTACATGGAAGAAAGCCTCATCGAGGATTTCGAGAAGTGGTACGAGGAACAGACCGGAGAGAAGGTCAAGATCGTCTACCAGACCTTCGATATTAACGAGACTATGCTCTCCAAGATCGAGAAGGGTCATGAGGACTACGATGTCGTCTGCCCTTCCGACTACATCATCGAGAGGATGATCCGCTACGACCTGCTCCTCCCCATCGAGCAGGATTTCGGGAGCACTCCCAACTACATCAAGAGCGGGGTCTCCCCTTACCTGATGGAGCGCCTCAAGGAACTCAATACCGGCGACGTCGACCCGACCAAGTACGCCGTGCCTTACATGTGGGGCACAGTAGGCTTCATATTCAACCCGAAACATGTTGACCGTGAAGACCTTAAGACTTGGGACGTGCTGCGTAACCACAAGTACGAGGACAAGATATTCGTAAAGGATGCCGCCCGTGACATCTACAGCCAGATCATCCAGTACCTTAAGAAGGATGAGATCGCCGCAGGCACCGTCACGAGGGAGGAACTGCTGTCCGTTCCCTCCAAGGAGAATGTCGACCTTGTCGAGAACTACCTGATGCAGATCAAGGACCAGGTGGCCGGCTACGAGGCCGACTTCGGCAAGGATCAGCTCATTCTTGAGAGGGGCTGGATAAGCCTCAACTGGAGCGGTGACGGAAGATGGGCTCGTGACGAGGCCGAGAAGGTCGGAGTCACCCTGGACTTCATCGTCCCGGACGAGGGTTCGACAATATGGTTCGACGGGTGGGTTATCCCGAAATATGCCAAGAACGTCAAGGCCGCCCGCTACTTCATCAACTTCATGTGCGAGACCGGCAACTCGATAAAGAACTGTGACTTTGTGGGTTACTCCAACTCCTGCGGCACTCCCGAGATGCTCGCCAACTACATCGACGAGTCTTGCGATGTCCAGGATCTGAGCTACTTCTTCGGCCCTGAAGCCGACTCGGTCCACATCGATCCCCTTCTCTATCCGACCAAGGATGTGATCGCCCGCTGCGCACTTGAGCACGACTGGGGTGAGGATTCCGAGATGCTGATCACCATGTGGTCAAGGGTCAAGGGAAGCAACGCAAGCGCCCTTACTTACCTCATTATCGGAGGTATCATTGCCGCACTTATCGTGGCTGTCGTGCTGAGCCGCAGAAGCCGCAAGCACCACAAATCCGGCAAGAAAAGAAGATAAATCATGGGGGTGACCGTTCAGCCGGACAAGAAGGTAACCGATTCCTTCGCCGTCAAATGCTATGAGGTCGACTCGGCCAAGCGGCTGAAGCCTTCGGCGTTCATGGATATGGCCCAGGAGATGGCCTATCAGGCCGCCTCCGCCATGAAGTTCGGTTATTATGAGCTGATAGAGAGTAATTTGGCTTGGGTGCTGTCCAGGATGCGCTTCCGCTTCCTGGACGCTCCGGTCTGGGAGGATGAGGTCACTATCCGCACCTGGCACAGAGGCGCTTTCGGTCCATTCTTCGTGAGGGATTTCGAGGTTATCGGGAAGGATGGCCACAGGATGATAGAGGCCACGAGCTCTTGGGTTGTGATCGATGTCACAAGCCGGCGTATGGCTCGCCCGGAGGATGTTCTCCCATCCGAGGACACTGCCTGCCACGACTTCGCTATCGAGGTTCCCGCCGGCAAGGTGATGATGCCTAGGGGCGTTGAGCAGACCTTCGTCACGACCCATAAGGTGGCATATTCAGACATAGATCTCGTGGGCCATACCAACAACGCCCGCTATGTCGCTTGGGCGATGGATTGCATGGACTACGGCCAAGAAGGTGTCCGTGTCGACGAGGTTGAGATAGTCTTCCACCATGAGGCCATTCCCGGTGACGAGATCGCCCTTTACCGGGCAGACTCGGAAGGAGCCACCTACGTGGAAGGCCGCAGGGACGGAACTCCAATCTTCTGCGTCAAGTTTGGAAATATCTCTAAATGAATATGTTGAGACATTCGATAATCCTTCTCTCAATTGTGGCGACGCTATTCGTGGCCTGCCGCTCTGAGAAGGTGGACACCCTCAAGACCGGAGACCTGGTCTTCGTCGGGATCCCGATGGACTATTCCCTTGACAACGGTTCGATGGACGCCGCCATCGCCAGCGCCACCGGCAACCCCGACAGCCTCAACCTCATTCATGTCGCTATCGCCGAGGTGGACGCCGAAGGTAAATGGATTATCGACGCCACGATCAAAAGAGGCATCGACCGCCATCCCCTCGACACTTTCGTCACAGATTTCACTTTGAAGGACGGCTCCCTGCCGGTCTTCATAGTCAAACGCCTTAAGGACCCTTCCAAAGCCGCTGAATATGTGGCCAACACACGGAAATACCTCGGACGTCCATACGACCTCCATTTCATGCCCTCGGACGACTCACTCTATTGCAGCGAGCTGGTCAGGGACTGTTATGTCGGTACTGACGGGGAATATGTCTTCGACACCGTACCGATGAATTTCAAGGACGCCGACGGAGAGTTCCCCCTCTACTGGCGGCAGCTCTTCGAGCGGCTCCAGGCCCCCATTCCCCAGGGCCTCCCCGGCACCAACCCACAGGACATGTCCAAATCCCCCGCCCTCGTCTCAACGAAGGTTGATTTGCCATAATAGTTGTTTTTTGTTATATTTCGAGAAGAAAACAATTTACAATTAAGATAAAACGAACATGAAAAGATTGATTCTGACGGTCGCGGCGGTATTCGCGACCGTGGCGTCATTCGCCTGCACAAACCTCATTGTCGGCAAGAAAGCCTCAATTGACGGAAGCGTCATCTGCACCTACAACTGCGACGGCTTCGGCTTCGCCTCTCCCCTCACCTACAGCGCCCCCGGCCGCCATGCCGAAGGCGAACTCATCGAGCTTAGAGGCTGGGGCCCCAGCACCGAGCGCCGCTTCATCACCCAAGTCCCCTACACCTACGGAGTCGTGGGCCTGATGAACGAGAACCAGGTCTCCATCGTCGAGACCACCTGGGGCGGCCGCAACGAGCTCCGCAATCCCGAAGGCTACTTCGACTATTTCACCCTTATGGACATTGTCCTCCAAAGAGTTACCACAGCCCGTGAGGCCATTGCCTGCATCCACAACCTGGTCCAGGAATATGGCTACAGCAGCACCGGCGAGTCGTTTGCCGTCTGCGACAAGAACGAGGCTTGGATCATGGAGATCATCGGCAAGGGTAAGGGCAACAAGGGCGCCATCTGGATCGCCATGAGGGTTCCTGACGACTGCATCTGCGCCTACGCCAACTCCAGCCGTATTCAGCAGTTCCCTCAGGCCAAGAAGGTCGACAAGAAGCTCGGCTTCTGCGTCGTCAGAGGAGACATCGAGTGCATGTATTGCGCCGACATCATCTCCTTCGCGAGGGAGCAAGGCTACTACGATGGCCCTGACGCCGACTTCAGCTTCCGCGAGGCCTACGGCCCCATGGACTTCGGCACCATCCGCTACTGCGAGGCCCGTGTCTGGAGCTTCTACCGCCACCACTACGACACCGCTGAGATTGACAAATATCTCCCCTACATCGACGGTGATATGTCTGTGTATGACCACCTTCCGCTCTGGATCAAACCTAAAGAGAAGGTCTCTGTCCGCGACATCATGAACGACATGCGTGACCACTACGAGGGCACCGCTCTTGACATGACCGCTGATGTCAGCGCCGGTCCTTGGGCTTCCCCTTACCGCAACCAGCCTGTCAACTACACCTCCAGCGACGGCACTGAGATGTTCCGCGAGAGGCCCATCGGCTGCCAGCAGAGCGGTATGACCATGGTCTGCCAGATGAGGGATTGGCTTCCTGACGCTGTTGGTGGTGTGACTTATTTCAATATGGATGACGCCTCGATGGTTGCCTATGTTCCCGCATATTGCGGTATCAACAGGGTCCCGGATCCGTTCCGCAGGGAGAACAACAGCATGAACGAGTTCAGCACCGAGAGCGCCTTCTGGATGAACAATTTCGTGGCGAACATGGTCTATCCTCGTTATAGCGCGATGATTGGCGATTTGAAGGAAGCCCAGGCTGAGCTTGAGGACTTCTACGCCAAGGATCAGGAGGAGGTCGAAAAGAGGGCGAAGGAGCTGACTCCTTCAGATAGGACTGAATATTTGACCGGCAAGACCATCGCTTACACCGACATGATGATGAAGCGTTGGGACAAGCTTGCCAAGCTCTTGATTGTCAAGTTTAACGACCAGAGCATCAGGGCCAGCCAGAATGGCGAGATACTTGTCGGGCGTCCCGGTCCCGGCTTCCAGAGGCCTACTACTCCGGCCTACTCCCCTGTCTTTGTCGACGCCGTGAAAGCCGCCACCGGCAACCGCTACGTCAAGCCCCAGGAAGGCAGGATCCACGAGCGCTAGGACCCGAGCGGCAGTGCCTAAGCCGCAGTGCCCTGAGCGGCAGATTAGGTCCCCGAGCCTGCCGAAGGGCCGTCCCTGAGTCCGTTTTTCGGAAATAACTGACAATCAGCACTTTACAGAAAATGCGTAGCTAAATAAGCTACGCATTTTTCATAATAACTTGATAATCAGCCACTTCCCAGAAACACTTCTCCGCAACCAGCAGGCTATGAGTTAAGCCCTCACCTGGATCCAAAATACTCTCAGGACATTAAAACACCCGCTATCTTTCCCCGGGAGTAAATTTTTTACTCCGGAGACAAGATAACGCCCAATTATTAGCCCGCAGAGTACCCCCACCGAGTTCAAACACAATCTGTTTCAATCTCAAGTGCTCCAGGTGGTGCCAATTCTGGGACACCGGGCTCGATTCGGCAGCGTAAACGTGACAGGTGGAGTGGATTCAGGGACACCGGGCTCGGTTCGGTAGGGCAAGCACCGCTGAGCCAGCTTTCCGCCATTCAGTTCGGGCAAAAGCCGGGCGCGAGGAGGGCCTTTCCCCAGAGCCCCCCGCAGCGCCCGGTCTTTAGCCGCCGGAAATCGTACACTCCGGCGGCGGTGCCCACAAACGCTTTAGTTATAGGTTTTTTAGGGTGGTCAAAATTTTTGACCACCTTAAGAAACTGAAATTCAGCAAGGTAGTACCGACAGCATTCACAGAACGTGGTTTATATATGCTTGCCACTATACTTAAAAGTGAACAAGCCGTGACCACAACACTTGCCATCATTGACACTTTCGTACAAGTCCGTGAACTATCAGAACGATGGAAGAGTTACAAAACGCAGAGGATGGTGGCAGAATGGCCTTTTGCAGGCTCATAATCATCTTTTTTTCTAGATATGATAGAAATATGCTATCATTTTGCTATCTTTGCAAAAACAATTGACGATGGGAATGGTCATGACAACAGTGCGCCTTGAGAAAGAAGTCAAAGAACAATTCGACTCCCTCTGTAAGGCATTTGGAATGAGTGCTAACACCGCATTCACCATATATGTTAATAAAGTCATAGAGGAAGGGAGAATCCCCTTTTCGATTGGAAAGAGCACTTCTGACAGAAAAGACATCAGTTTGCTTGATCGCCTAAGCGGCGCATGGGATGATGGGACTTCAGCGGATGAATTGTCTGCCAAACTGCGTTCAGAAAGGTCTTTCGGCAAAACAAGAATTATTGAGGAATATTGAGTCTAGACGTATGTATTTGCTTGACACGAATATATGCATAGAGCTGCTAAAAGGCAACCGCACAGTCCGGGCCCATGTTGAAAAAGCCGGCTCTAGAAACTGCTGTATATCAGAAATCACAATCGCTGAGTTGTACTATGGGGCATATAAAGGCGAACGATCTTTCGAGAAAAGGCAGGACATCCGCTTTTTGTTGGAACTTTTTGATCTACTGCCGATTGCCCCTTGCCTGGCTGTTTATGGAGAGATAAAAACACTTCTTGAGCGCAAAGGAGAGCGCTTGGATGAGTTCGACTTACTGATCGGAGCCTCTGCCCTTGAGGCTGGTCTTTGTCTTGTGACGAATAACACTAAACATCTCTCCCGCATCCCAGGTCTCAAACTGGAAGACTGGCGCTAGAATCCGGACTTCTCAGATATTTCGATTACTCCCAGGACATGAAAACACCCGATTTCTTTCCTTGGGAGTAAATTTTTTACTCTGGAGACAAGATAACGCCCCATTCCTTGCCCGCAGAGTATCCCCACCGAGCCCAACCACAGCCTGTTTCAACCCCTGCTGCGCCAGGTGGTGCCGATTCCGGGACACCTGGCGAGATTCGGCAAGGTAAGTGCGCCAGGTGGTGTTGATTCCGGGACACCGGCCTGAGAAGAAGGCTGAGGAGGAGAGGAAGCCGCTGAGCCAGCGCTAAAGCCACCGAGAACCATTCTGTTCAGGAATAAGTCGAGCAGTTCGGGCAAAAGTCGGGCGCGAGGAGGGCCTTCCCTCAGAGCCCCCCGCAGCGCCCGGTCTTTAGCCGCCGGAAATCGTATACTCCGGCGGCGGTGCCCCCTCCCGCTGGCGGTCATTAAATAATTTCCTTGGGAAATCTCTGAAAAAGGCGTATATTTGAGGAAACTGAAAAACTTCATTATTATGCCTAAGATATATGAATACTTCGGCTTCATCTTTTTCTTTTATTCAAACGAACATGAGCCTATACATGTTCATGTTATTAAGGGTGAATGCCAAACCGTGTTTGAGTTGATCATCAAAGATGGAACTTTTGGATGTATTTCTTTATACTTAAGAAAAGGGTTCGTTGCACGCAAATTAAAAGGAGAGTAAAGGCATGAAGTCACCTAGATTATACGTAATTGGAGCGGAATATGCCGGAGATGTCAGTCTTAACATCTTCTTCAGCGACGGTGTCTCCAAGGTGGTGGATTTCAAGCCATTCATCATGAATAACCCTCATCCTCAGCATAATCGCTACATGAATCCGGCATATTTCAAATCATTCACAATCGATCACGGTAATGTGGTTTGGGGGGATAATTGGGACATGGTTTTCCCTGTTGAACAACTATATAAAGGAGTGATCGAATAACGGCTATTGAGCTTTGAATGTAGCACTGACTTGAATCCCAGATACTCCCAGGACACGGAAACCTATGCGGCAGGTGGTGCAGATTCAGGGACACCGGGCGCAGTTTGGCAGGGTAAACGTGACAGGTGGTGCCGATTCCGGGACACTAGGCTCGATTCGGCGGGGTAAGCGTGACAGGTGGTGCCGCCGCAGGGACACCGGCGCCGCTGAGCCTGAAGTAAAGCAACCGGAAACCATCCGGTTCAGGCACAAGTCGAGCAGTTCGGGCAAAAGCCGGGCACGAGGAGGGCCTTCCCCCAGAGCCCCCCGGAGCGCCCGGTCTTTAGCCGCCGGAAATCGTATAAAAAGCGGCGGTGCCCTCAAACGCTTTAGTTATAGGTTTCATGGGGCATAAGAAAAACTTTTTCTGTTTCTTATCATTTTTTACGTTTTGATGGGCCATATTTGTGGAAACCAAATAAACTCAAATTATGGAAACAGAAATAAACTGCCGTTATGCGAACATTCTGCTGGACTACTGGTTCAAGCGCTCGTTCGGCACAGAGATCAACAAGAGGCTAATGATTCTACTTCTCCGGGAGATCATTCCTGAGGCGAACATTGAAGACATCAAGTATGGAAACAAGGAGCATCCAAATCCCTTCCCTGACTATCATGGGGTTATATTTGATATTGAGTGTACCTCAGCAGATGGGTCCAGATTTATTGTTGAGGTACAATTGGCCCAACAGAAATGGTTCATGGAAAGGGCGTTGTATTATTCATCATTCGCTATTCAGGAACAACTGGACAAAGGTGTTGACTCGTATGAGTTCATGCCTGTTTACTTTATTGGCCTGATGGATTTTTCCCTTCATCCAGCTTCTGACGGCCGTTTCTTGTTCCGTTATGAATTATTCGAACGGGACAGTGGAGAGCCTATGACGGAGAGGTTGCGTTTCTATTTCCTAGAGCTTCCGAATGTGGAGTCGATATCCGAAGAGTCCTCCGATTTAGAGAAGTTATGCTACGCTCTACATAACATGACCGCCCTGAAGTCAAGGCCAAAGGAAATGCAGGCAGAGATTTTCGAGCTTTTGTTTAATTCGGCGGAAATAGCTAAATTCACGCCAGAGGAAAAGATCAAATACGAGAACGACATGACCACCGAGAGAGACATACGTAACCAGATCGCATTCAGCCGTGAACAAGGCATAAAAGAGGGAATTGAGAAAGGTGTTGAGAAGGGAATAAAGGAAGGAATCAAGAAGGGCGCTTCAGATGAAAGGATTCGTATTATGTCTGTCCTGCGATCGGAAGGAGTTCCAGAGGACATAATCTCCAAACTACAAGAATAATAATCGAGAATGATTTTCTACTCCCAGGACACGAAAACACCCACTTTCATTCCCTGGGAGTAAATATTATACTCTGCAGGCAAATAAACACCCCATTCCTTGCCCGAAGAGTACCCCCACCGAGCCCAACCACAGTCTATTTCTGCCCATAGTACGGCAGGTGGTGTCGATTCAGGGACACCGGGCGAGGTTCGGCGGGGTAAGCGTGACAGGAGGTTTCGTCCTCGGATGCTTGCGTGTTTTGGAAATAGCTGATTCCAAGGCTAATATGAAAAATGCGTAGCTAAATACGCTACGCATTTTTCGTAAAGATTTGATTCACAAGACGTTCCAACAAACGGCTTCTACAAATTTAGAGAATTTGTCCCATTCTCTGCCTTGGTCTGCAGCGCCTCTGGGATTCTAGGGAAGAAATCAAAGCCGGCTCTTGATTCAACGACATCGATAGTAGTGGCGTAGACTGAATAGTCATTGTTGCTATAGTCTTTGTTTTCAAAGAGATATGCTATTCCTTTGGCAGCAGTCACATTTCCTGAGCTATCAAATGAGCATAGCATCGCGCACTTATAAAAATGCGTTGGAATTGGAACATCCAATGATCCGCTAGGCTTTGTTGTGGGGCTCCCGGAGTATTCATAGAGAACTCCGGTTACCACGTAAAGAGTATCAGTGGAGCCAACGGATGGTGCGGCAGCTATTATAGCGTCTTCCATACTGCTCCAAATAGACCCGTTGAACTTATTCTGCCTCTGGGGAGCTTGGTTCGAGTGGTAGAAGGTCTGCTTGTTTTGTTTAACAGTTGACAAACGTTCTCCTGATGATACCAGATGCCCACGGCTATATCCAATAGTACTGGCGTTGTCTAATCCACCCTGCTGAGTTAAACTGATTGCGGGATCGTCTATCCAACCACTCTGTCGCGAGACTCTGGAAGGCCACATACTCTTATGCATAGCATGGGCACACCACAGTGGAGCGTACCTGCTTTCGTCATATAAAACAGTGTAGTTTCGTACTCTCTTATTCGAATCAGGGTGAGTATAGGAGTGAGTCGCTACTTGCTGCTTAGAGTTGGTCGTATAATATCGTTTCCAAACATCATCCCTGTCAGAGTAAGTTCCGCCTGTTCCAGATCCATTTAGTGTCGGTATCGCAGGCACCTCGTAGCACTCCAAGTATCCAAGATCGCTGCTAGCTGTCGCGGACTTGGTCTTGAAACTCTTCACTGCACCGTACTTATACTCATAGCTATTTGTGCCCTCGTCCCATTCTAGCACATATGCTTTGTAGTAATATGTGGTACTCTCCGATAGGCCTTCGAGCGTTTTAGTGAAGCTTCCGGAATTCCCGGAACCATTACCGACGTATAACTCATTGGTGAGGGAGGTGCTGGACGTGCCCCAATAGAAGCCGGTCTCAGAAACAGCCCCAGTTGCTCCGGTGTATGAACCGGAAAGCACAGCATAAGTGGCTTGGATGCCGCTGGCGGCGTTGGTCGTAACCGTGGCCGTCGCTACCGCCTTGGTGGTGAAGGAACTCACGGAACCACAAACCTCTTGGTCACCTTCCTTCACGAAGGCCTTGTAGTAGTATTTTGTGTCTGGGCTTAGATCCGTGAGAACGGTCGAGAAAGGAGATGCGGAACCGTTAGTACTAACTTTGGTTGTCAGACTGCCAGAACTGGTTCCATAGTAGAAACCAGTTTCGGTCACCTCACCAGTAGCACCCGAGTAGGAGCCCGACAGGGTAGCCCCTGTCGAACTCAAATTACTCGAAGTCCCTGTAATAACTGTGGCCGTCTGGCCCCCGGAGGTTCCGCCTCCGGTTTGGGTTCATTTATATGTGACAATAATCTTAGAAGCCCTGTATTGAGCGCTTGCTTTTAACGTTAATGAAGAAGATTCTCCAGTCCAAACGCCATCCGCATAAGCACCCACACCGCCTTCTGGAACAGAAAGCAATGTATTTGCATATCCATTAACAGGAGTGAATTCTACCTTTATTATCTTTTTAGTATTATCGGAAATACTGATAGTAGTGGTAGAACCTCCATAGATCCTATAGTTATCGGTTCTACCAAATGCAGCAGAGGTGCTTGATATCGTTACGATATCCTTGGTAATAGAATCTTTTTCGGTGCCTGTTGTTGAGCCAAGATCAGTTCCGGCGATGAAAGAAACAGCTGTTTCTCCTGTGTCTTCCTTCCACTTGGCATAAAGAGTTGTATTGGCCGTAACTGTAATAGCATCACCAACTGCATAAGAAGTTCCGGAACCATCGGCGGCAGTGTTCCAGCCATCGAATACGTAGTCGGTCTTTGCAAGATCACCAGGATCAGCAACAGTAGATATGCCAGAAGTCACTGAAGCTGTAGGAGCGGACCCGGAAGTATTTCCGTTACCATCATAGGTTATTGTATAAGTAGTGATCAGAGAACTGCCAGAGCCAGAACCTTCAAGTTTGTAGAGCGCCTGGAGACTTGTAACGGTGGAGGTAGAAGAGTAGCAAGAGAAACGATCTGAATTATAATGCATATGGTTCCTGTTTTCACTGCTTTCCGCGACAAGAGTCATCTCGCCAGTTGAGGACTCAGTTATTGTCGGAGTCCATGAACTGTTCTTATCATTAGTCGTCTGTATGCCCATATAGTTCGAACTATTGGACTTTGCATACAAATACCCATTCGTTCCCTTGAGAGCTATAGTATTGTTAACAGTCCCCGCCTCAATCTCAAATACATCAACTGTCGTAGCCGGGTTGGTGATTTTGCTGTAATCATCTGATTTAACCTGTGCTACGGCGCTGATATAATTGCTTGATGTAGTTCCAACACCAGCAGCATAGGCGGTCGAACCCACGGCTGCGAGGATGACCTTTGAACCGGCCGTGAGTTCATCATAGGAGGTGACAAGATTGTAAACCAAATCTTCACTTGAGGTGATACCGCTGAAATTCACGTTGAACACAGCGATGTGACCGGCAGCAAGAGCAGCCGGTATGGCTAGATTCTCCTTAGTGTATACTTTGGAGTTGGTTGTTGTAACGGCTACTGTCAAAGTTGTACCAGCTTGTAGTGGAGCACAAGCGAACCAAATATTCGAGGTCGAAGAGGTGTGTATTGTTATGTCATTCTGAGCGGAACTAGCGACCATAGTTCCCGCATTATCTCCTCCAACATAATAGTAATACCTATTAGAAATGTTATTGGAGGCTGTAACTAAAACAGTAGATATCGCATCACCATCATCCAATGATAGATTGGTTATGCTCATCTTGGCATAGGCGGTCAAATGAGTAAAGTTAAGATCCACAGTAGATGGAAATGCTGCTTCCGTGCTAGATGTGGCTACCATCAGCATGGCTTTCTCATCAGGACCAGTAGCTGTAGGTGTCTGTTCCCTAGGAATTTCGAGGTTCCAACTCATATAATTTGAATTGACGCCTGAAACGACTGCACTTGCAGGGCTTACGGCATAAAAGGTATAGCTTCCACTTTCATCGTCAGTAAAGGTCGCACCAAAAGTCGCCTCAGTGTCACTTTTCTTTGTTACTGACGCCTCTATTCCATTCGAATAATTTTGTGCAATCTTAACTTCGGACTCATTTCCACTCCAGATTGTTGGATACTTTCCCTCCGAAAGTGTCCCGAAGGTGGTCCTAGTTGCAGGCGAAACCGCATTGAAGGTGATGGTTTGAGTCTCTGGCTGAGCCTCAATCGGATTCTCTTCCTTTGAGCAAGAGTAGAACAATATAGCGCTCGAAGCTACAATCAGTATAGATGTGATAAACTTTTTCATGGCAATAAACTATTAAAGATCTTCCCATTGGTCAACTGTTACATCTTCAAGTTGGCCATTACCAGTCAAGCTTCCTTGCAGTATTGACCCTTCGAGTTTCACCTCGATCACCTCCACCTCCGGAGCTTCATAAATAAATTTCTTTTCCATAAAAAAACGTTTTTTTATATTTAATTAATTAACTTTTAATCACTTGCTTCAGGTGCCCAACACGCTCACGCGTGCGTATACACGAAATCGTACAAATTTAAGCAAAAGTTTTTTTTATTTAAACAGTTTTAATGATTTTTTGTTTTTTATTATCAACCGCTTTATCAACAGACCATTAGCGATGCTAATAGATTGACGATGACAACCAGGTTGTATCTCTGGAAAATAGTCTCTATATTCGCGTTGAACTCAACTGTTGATTCCTATGAAAAAGACCCTTACCTTACTTCATTCCAACGATTTACACGGCGATTTCCTGGCCGAGAAGGTTGACGATAAATTGACCGGTGGCGTCTCGATGCTTTCCGGATATATCTCCAAGACCCGCAGAGAGGAGAAGAACGTGCTGTACGCCATCTCAGGCGACATGTTCAAAGGCTCCCTTATCGATCAGGAATACAGGGGCATATCCACCATCGAGATCATGAACTTGCTGGCCCCTGACGTGGTTACCCTGGGCAACCACGAGGTTGATTACGGCCTCGCCCACCTCCTGTTCCTGGAGAAGTGCGCCAAATTCCCGATCATCAACGCCAACATGTTCCTGACCAGCAACAACACGAGGTTGTTCAACTCCCACAGGATCATCGAGATCGACGGGATGAAGATAATGTTCATCGGCATTCTGACCGAAGATGTGCTGGAATATACTCGTAATGAGAAACTTATCAGCACTTTGGTCGGCATCAAGGACGCCGCGGAGGAGGTCGGAAGGATCTGCATGGCGTACCAGACGGTTGATATCGACCTGACCGTCCTGCTGACCCATATCGGATTCGAGAATGACAAGGAACTTGCCGCTCAGCTGGATCCGGACTGGGGCGTTGACCTTATAATCGGCGGCCACTCCCACACCCTTATCGACGAGCCGGCAGTAGTGGCGGGCATTCCCATCGTACAGGCCGCGGTCGGCACGGACCAGATCGGCCGCTTCGACCTGGTCATCGACACGGACACGAATTCCATCGACTCATATACCTGGAAACTCATCCCCATCAACGCTGACAACTGCCCCAGAGACCTCGAACTGGAGAAGGTAGTTTATGAATACAAGACTATGACAGACGCTGTGTATGAGCAGGTTCTGACTCGTCTTGACGGCGTGTATACCCAGAAAAGGCGGAACCGGGATTCGATGCTCGGGCACCTGTTCACCGACATAGTCAAAGACGGCACCGGCGTCGATATCGTATTCATTTCCAGCGGCGCCATACGAGGTAAGGAACTAGGGGAACTGGTCACAAAAGGCGACCTGAGAAAGGTATATCCTTATGACAATAAGGTCGTCGAATTCATGATCACCGGGAAACAGCTGAGGGAGGCCCTGTTATGGATGTTCCGCGACGAGTCCATCGACGCTCCAGACGATGGTGGGGAGTTCTACCAATTGTCCAAAGGCGTCAAGGTTGTCTACGACCAGAAAACGCACAGCATCGAGACTCTGGAGTTGAATGGCCGGAGTGTCCAGGACGAAGACATGTTAAAGATCGCGATGGGCGACTTCCACTACGCCAACATCGAGCATTTCCTCCATCTAAAGAAGGAAGACATCTTAAAGAACGGTCGTGTGAAGACGCTTTCCTCTTCAGGTTATGTGATCATCGAAGAGAGGATGAGCGGCGTTCCCCTTATCCGAGTGGACAAGGAGGAACGCATTGTCATCAAATAAGTTACTTCACCTTTATCTTCAGGCACCAGATGTGCTCACAGGGCGGGTTCTTCCTTAAGGACTCGGGAATATTCACAAGCATTCCTCCTTCAGGAGCCTTGGCCCATTTCAGAGGCTTCTTTGATCCCATCAGCTGCACGCCCTTGGACGAGGTCGCTGTGAAAGAAGGAATCTTGATCACAGCCGGCAAAGTCTCTTCCGCTCCCTCTTCAGGGACATAGAAGGCATAAACGTAATCGCCCTTCCGGGTGTAATACACATTGCCGTCTTGATAAGGCTCGACAGCTTTCGTCGCGTAAATACCATCAGAGTTGACTTGCATCCAGTCCCCTATTCCTTTTAGACGATCATAAGCTTTATCCTCTAGAGTTCCATCAGGGCCGGGTCCGACATTAAGCAGGAAATTACCTCCACGAGAGACAATCTGGACAAGCATCGTGAGCAGAGTTTGCGTGGATTTATAATCCAGATTGGGCCTGTATGACCAGCTGTAAGTCATTGTGACACAAGACTCCCAAGGATAGTCAAGGGCCTTCTCCGGGATGGTCTGCTCCGGAGTCTGGTAGTTTTCCCAGATGTTGCGCTGGCCGCGGGCAACCATGATCATCCCGGGCTGGTTGCCTCGGACAACCTTGGCGAAGCGTGCCCAGTCGTGTTTTGCCTCTCCGCTGTCATCTGTGACCGGCATATCGTACCACATCAGGTAAAGGTCGCCATATTCACCGGAAGTCAACTCATTAAGCTGCGCGGCGACATAATCCTGGTAAGCGGCCCATTTCTCCGGGTGCTCGGAAGCCTTGTAATTTGCCCTGGTGCTCTTGGGAGGGAACCTCCTCCACCAGAAATCGTTGCTGTGCCAGTCGGGAATTGAGAAATATGCCCCAGGTTTGATACCGCGTGCACGGTAAGCGTCAAAGACTTCCTTGGCGATATTCGCCCTCGGGTCTGAATGGAAAGCGCAGCCCTCATCAGTCACCTTGTAATCAGTCTGATGCGTGTCGAACATGCAGAAGCCATCATGATGCTTGGTTGTGAATACGACGTATTTCATTCCGGCGTATTTCGCGGCATCAGCCCATTTCCCGGGATCGAATTTCACGGGGTTGAACGTGTCCTTCAGATGCTCATACGCATTGACATATTCAAAGTAATCCATATCCCTCTCGCTCCTGGCCTTGTACTGCCAGGAAACGTCGTCGGGAGCCAATGACCAGGACTCGACAACACCCCACTGGCTATATGCTCCCCAATGGATGAACATTCCGAACTTAAGGTCCTGCCATTCGGCAAGTCTGGCTTTAACATCTTCCTCCACAGGAGGGATATACTGCGCCCGCACCGCCGTGACAGTCAGCAGCAGAGCGACAATCAAAAAGGAAGTCTTTCTCATAATGAATAACTTTATTTGCTCCACTAATTTAAACGATATTAATAAAAAACAGAAATATATTTATCTTTATAAAAAAATGTGGACATGAGAGTGTTTCTGAAATATTCGGCGCTGACGGTGCTTTTTGTTTTCTTGTGCTCCTGCGAGCGAGGGGTTAAATACGCCGACAAATACGGTTTCCTGCCCGGCAACGACGCCATGGCCAACTCCGAGGCCTTCCAGCACTGCCTGGACGGAGGCGGCAAGATCGTTGTCCGAAAGGAAGGAGTCTACGACATCTGCCGGACTCTCTTTCTGGACTCCGGCACAAACCTCTCTTTCGCCGACGGAGTAATCCTCAACAGGACAAAAGATCCGGAAGGCGTCGTGGCCCGTCATGTGTTCCTGAACAGGGGCGCCTTGACCCGTGAATATGACGAAGATATCAGCATCTCAGGCCTGAATATCCGCTGCAATGATCTGTACAACGGCACTGACATCCCACTTATCGTGGGGATGTCCTGCCAAGTCGGATTCTTCTATATTAAGAACCTGAAGATCAATAACTTCACTATGCTTGACTTGCCCGTCCATGACTTCGGGATACAGATCTGCACCTTCGAAAATGCCACCGTGGAGAACGTCCACATCGAGGGCATGAAAGACGCTGTCCATTTCGGACCGGGAAAGGGCTTTGTCGTGCGCCATGGCATATTCAAGACATATGATGACCCGATAGCGCTCAACGCCCAGGACTACACCACCAGCAACCCGGAAATGGGCTGGATAGAGGACGGATTGATCGAGGATTGCGTCGATCTGGACGACCCCGAGCATGGCACGACCGGGTTCTTTGTCCGCCTGCTGGCTGGAGCGTGGAAAGATTGGTCTGAGGGAATGGATATCCAGTCATCCGGTGACGCTGTTGTTTCCGAAGGGCGTATCTACCGCTCCAACGGACCAAAGGTGAAGCAGAGCTATGTGTCCACCGAACGGCCCACGCATCTGTCTGGAACACAGACATATCCGGATGGAATCACCTGGACGATGTCGCAGGACCGAAACGTCTGCTACAACTGCGGAGTACGGAATGTCATATTCCGGGACATCCGCCTGGCCAAGAAGCGCCCGGTGGCCATCTGCCTCCATTTCGACCATGACCAGTACTCCCGGAGCTATTATCCCTACGCCGAGCCCCCGGTCCAGAGCAATATCGTGTTCGAGAGGGTCTCAGTCGAGAATGAGATTCCGGTCCTGATCCAGTGCCGGCCACCGCAGGACAGTTTGATTCTTCGTGATTGCAAAGTAGGCAGCAGCCAAGTACGCATCCTGGACGCTATCGACGCCCCCGGAATGCGGTATGACACCACGCTAATACGCTTGGAGAGAATTAGTTCCGACTCCCCTTCCGATCTTGTCTACGCTCCCTCCAGACCGGTTATAGTCTCGATTAACTGAGAAATCAAGTAATTATTTGTATTTAAGCAAATTATAACTATATTAGAATCGTCAACCTTAAAATATTTGTAGTCATGATTCATTTTGCTTGCGCCTATTTGGCACCAACAGCGGAAGTAATTGAAATCGAGCCATTTAGGGATATATGCCAAAGTCCGGGAGGTGGTAACCTCAAGTTTGGGAACCAAGGAGCTGCCGGGAACGAGATTGGAGATGATGACATCGTCGATGGAGGGACTATCTGATATGAGAAAGCTGTTCTTCTGTATGCTAGCTATCCTAGGGGCGGTAGCATGCGACTGGGAAACCATGGAAGTAGCTGAACAAGTTGAAGTTCCTGTGTCTAATGCGACAACCGTGACGGTTCGTGCGGGCAAGGCGGGGACAAGAACATCTATCAGTGAACAGAATGGAAAATATGTTGTAGGTTGGAAAGCGGGAGATAAACTTGCCGTGATTGAAGGAGTCCCGACTATAGCCTGGATGGTTATGAATAACCCGGACTATAATGGTACCGCCGCCATGCTATATGGCACAGAAGGGCTAGATGCGGACACGGACAACGCCGAATTCACTCTCGAACTAGATGAGCGGGATGATGTGTCCGGAACTCTTCAGTATGTCGCGATTTATCCTGCAAGTGCCGCCATCGATGTTCCTGACGCATGGGATTATGAGAATAACAGAATATACGCGACAATTGATTTTCCTCAATCACAGAATCCCTCTGCCGACAGTTTTGATCCAAATGCTGATGTCCTTGTCTCCAAGGTGGTCACTTGCCAAAATTCTCGGCCGCGACAACTCTCTTTTGAATTCGCCCGAGTGGGGACTATTATCAAAATGGTCGTGAACGGCCTTCCGGAAGGGAGTAAGATTTCTGACGGGTTTATACAATTAGGCATAGAGGCAGGCTACTATATGAACTATGATCCGGTTGATCAGAAAATGAAATACTCTGACGGTACCGACGGTATTTTTTTTCATTACAATGAAGGCGAGGAACCAGAAGTCGGAGCAGACAGGACGGCAACTATATGGCTTCGCTGCATGTCGGGGGTAACCGATCACATCTCTTTGGACTTAAACTGTACAAGCCCTAATGGTTATTACAGCTATTACAGGAATATAAACCTAAGAGCAAAGGGTAAAACACTGGAATTCAAGGAAGGTGGACTGACCACTTTCATAGTGGACATGAAAACTCCTGACGTTCCTAATCCCGCACAGGAAGATATCGACTTCAAAACAAACAATCCGAGTTTTGATGGCATCGATGTCTGGTGGACGATTCCTGAAAACGAGTTCCTGCA
>JAEEGJ010006225.1_pt1 | contig 36112 bp, 28 predicted proteins | sample 8958761 | NCBI WGS metagenome assembly JAEEGJ01 (sample SAMN16246546, study PRJNA631951) | gut metagenome | biome: gut microbiome; feature: rumen; material: RS-attached | host: Bos | place: Iran: Karaj | collected 2018-10
ATTCTTCCCAGTATATCGTTGAAAGAAGAAAGAAATAACCTAAAAACTGTTGATTATGAGTCGTTCATTAAAAAAAGGACCGTATATCCATTACAAACTGGAACAACGTGTGATCGCCGCTCAGGAGTCTGGAAAGAAATCGACCATCAAGACTTGGTCACGCTCCTCCATGATCTCCCCCGATTTCGTCGGCCTTACCATCGCTGTGCATAACGGGAACAAGTTTATCCCTGTGTATGTCACTGAGAATATGGTTGGTCACAAACTCGGTGAGTTCGCGCCCACTCGTATCTTCCGCGGTCACGCAGGTCAGAAGGACAAAGGCTCCAAGTAATCGGCCTCCCCTTTTGAAATTAGGTTATCTTCCATCGAAATTATCACCATTCAATATCAAGGCTTCCGGATTGCTGGAAGCCTTTTTGGGTTCAAGGCTCAAAGTTCAAGGTTCAACTTGAAACATTTTTTGTATTTTTGCCGCCGTAATAATAATCGAAATCGTCATGAAGAAAACCCTTATTGCCGTTGGATTTTTTTGCGGGCTTATAGTGATGCTCGCCGGTTGCAAAACCAAAATCGACACACAAGCCCTGAACTCCCTTACCTCGTTGTCGCAGATCACTCCCGCTGACATCGACACTCGGGCAATCACCTTTGCTGATTCCGTGGAGATAAATAAGATTACGGGCACAGTGAAGATAGAGGCGGATTTTCCTGAATCTGGCAACTTCTTTGTAATCAACAATATCCGTGAATGGATGTCCGAGCAGATGGGGGGTACCTATGAGGGTAGCGTGGAGAATGGCGCCAAAATGTTTGAACATTATAAAAACAGTGTCTTGAACGATTTTCAGCAGAATGTCATTCCCGACATGCCTAGAATCAAGGGGATTTCCTGCTATAAGGACATTAAATTCACGAAAATACAAGAAACGGATCGTTACGTTACCTACCTCTACTCTCAGGAGGGTTTTGCGGGCGGTGCCCATGGCTGGTATCTGATGCAAGGACAGACCTTCCGCAAGTCCGATGGTCGCCGCATCGACTACGACATCTTCCGTGAGGAGTCGATGGACGAGCTTACAGAACTGGTCAAGGACAACATCTTTTCACAGTATTTCGAATCAAACGCCAGTGAGATGGAGAACCTGTTGACGATGGAGAACAACGATTTCTTCCCGCTGCCGCAGGCTGCGCCCATCTTCCGCGAGGACGGGGTGGAATTTGTCTATCAGCAGTACGAGATTGCCTGTTATGCGGCTGGAATGCCCGCCTGTGTGATCTCCTACGACCTCCTCGAACCGTTCCTGACCCAAGCCGGCAAGTGGCTGGTGAACGTCGGGCACGTGGCGGAGAATTAATTCATAATTCATAATTCATAATTCATAATTCATAATGCATGATTGATGCGGAAAAGGAAAAGCGCGGAAACTTTTGAAAGTTCCCGCGCTTTTCCTTTTCCGCATTTTCTGCAAAAGTTTCTGCAATCTATCTCAAATACGTATCGAACCAGTCGATGAAGTTACGGTGCCACAGCAGGCTGTTCTGCGGTTTCAGCACCCAGTGGGTTTCGTCGGGGAAGTAGAGGTAACGGCTCGGAATGTGGCGCATCTGCGCAGCGTTGTAGGCCGCCATACCTTCGGAAGCCACGATGCGGAAGTCGAACTCGCTGTGGATCACACAAATCGGGGTGTTCCACTTATCCACGAAAAGGTGCGGGGAGTTGGCGTAGCTCTTCTTGACCTGCGGGTTGTTCCAATCCCAGTAAGGACCGCCGATGTCCCAGTTGTCGAACCACATTTCTTCAGTTTCCAGATATTGCTGTTCGAAGTTGAACATGCCGTTGTGCGCCAAGAAGGCTTTGAAACGACGGCCTTCGTTGTAGCCCTTCACGTCGTGGTTGTGACCGGCTAGCCAATAGACGCTGTAGCCACCGAAGCTGGCACCGCACGCACCAAGACGCTCTTTGTCAATCTGTTTCACACTGTCGGCGAAGAAGTCCGCTGCCCGCATATAATCCTGCATGCAGAGTCCGCCGTAGTCGCCGCTGATCTCCTCTGTCCACGCTTGTCCGAATCCCACGGTGCCTCTGCGGTTGGGTGCGATGATGAAGTACTCTGCACCGCTCATCACCATGAAGTTCCAACGGGTGCTCCAGAATTGGCCCACCTCCGATTGCGGACCGCCCTCACAGTAGAGCAGGGCAGGGTAGGTCTTCGTGCTGTCGTAGTTGTACGGATAAATCAACCACGTAAGCATGTCCTTGCCATCGACGGTCTTGATCCAATGTTCCTCAACTTTACCCATGCGCACTTGCGAGAGGATGTCGTCGTTGATGGAGGAAATCTTCTTGCCCTCGCCCTTGTTGTCAGTCAGATTATAGACGTAAATCTCTGACGGATATTGCATGGACACTTGGTCGGCGTAGAGTTTGCCGTTGACCAGCTCGAAGCTGTGGACATCGTGATAACCATAGGAAATCTGACGGAACTCTTTGGTTTCGCGGTTGCAGGCGAAGATCTGGTCGGTGCCGCGGTAATAGACCACGCCGAGAATCTCCTTGTCGTCGTCGGTCCAGCTGATGCCGGTGAAATAGTAGTCGAAGTTCTCGGACATGTTGGTGCGTTCGCCTGTGGTGAGGTCCATCACCATCAGGCGGATAAGATCACTCTCGTAGCCATCTCGCTCCATGCTTTCCCAAGCGATGTATTTGCCGTTGTGGCTGAACACGGGGTTCTGGTCGTAGCCCATGATACCCTCGCTGAGGTTCTTGGTCGTTTTCTTCTCAATATCGTAGAGGAAAATGTCGCTGTTAGTGGAGTGCGCGTAGTCATAGCCGGTCTTTTTGCGGCAGGTGTAGGCGATTTTCTTGCTGTCGGGGCTGTAGTTGTACTGCTCCACGCCGCCCCACGGGCGCATCGGGCACTCGAAAGTGCTGTCGATGAGGCAGACAGCGTTTTCGACATCCACCTTATCGCCAAATTCGGCAAGGAAAATCTGCGGGTATTCATCGACCCAGTTGTCCCAGTGACGGTACATGAGGTCCTCGTTGATACGGCCGGTGGTCTTGTCGAGGCCGGCGTAGAGCTTGTCGAGGTGGCCGGGACGCACCACGGGTTTTGTGGTGATGAAGACGATGGACTTGCCGTCGGGGGCGAGTTTGAAGCCCTCGAAACCGCGTTCATGGGTGGCGATCTCCTTCTCGCGGCCGTTCTTCACCGTCATGGAGATGATGTGGTTGTCGCGGCAGAAGAGCAGGGTCTCGTCATCGTCCCACACAAGGTTGAATTCGCTGGAGGCGGTGGTGGTGAGGCGAGAGACGTTCTTGCCCTCGGAAGTCATGAGGTAGATCTCAGCGTTGCCTTTGTTCTGCTCCATGTCGTAGTAGGTCACGATGTAGGCGATTTGGGAGCCGTCGGGGGAGACGGCCTTTTCGGTCATCTTGCCCAACGCCCACATCACCTCGGGGGTGAAACGGCCGTCCTGGACCTGGATTTCTGGCTTGCCGATGACTTTCCCATCGGACTGTTCTTGTTTTTTTGTGCAGGCACAAATCAGTGCCAGCAAAGCGATTGCAATAAAAATTTTCTTCATATTGGTAAAATCATTTATTAAGCCTGTAGTTTTTTGTCCATTTATAGAAATCAAAGGAAATGCCGAGCGAGTGGAATCCGTTATATCGGTAGAAGATACGGGAAGAGAGATTGTCCCTCTTGGGCCATTGGAATTCCGCGCCCAACTCAAACAAGAAATTGGCATCGTCGAAGTATGAGAATCTGTCTTTTGGGGCTAAATTTGGTGTTATGCGCACATCAAACATGTTAACGGAAGTTCCGAGTCCCATGAAAACCGCCCAGCGGCTGGCTCTGCGGGACAACGGCAAGAATCCTCTGACGACGGGCTCCCAGTTAAGGTAGAATTCCCTGTAGGCATATTCCACGCCGAAATTCAACAAACTGAACTCGACACATTTCCATCGCTTGGCCAAACCGCCCAATCGGAAACCCAGAGATTCCGCTCCATATACATCAATGAAGAAACGCGTCGTTTTCCACGTTCTTTCAGGAGTGTCAAAATAATCGTCCCAAATACCGCGGTAACCCCGCACATTCTGCCGGATGTTGAGCGTGTCTTGTATTCCCATGGCAGAAAAAATAATGTCGGATTCCCTGATCTTCCATCCGTTGTTGTCGGAAAGGGTCAATTTGAGCAGACTGTCTTTCTGGAATGCTTCAGCCGTTATCCAATTCTCTTCATTGGAAAGGATGCGATATTCCCAGTTTTGGACATTGGTATGCACTTTCACTTTCATCTCTCCCTTGTTCCCTTTCAGAAACACTGAACGGAAATGAGGGCGCACACCGCTCACATTTCTTTCCCCTGACGCGGATGGCAATGAGATTCTTTCTAATTTAGGCTCCGCCCCGTTTTGTTCCACCAGAATGGTCTTTCTTTGTTTTTCGAAAGTGGTGACCACGTCAAAAGAGGTGTTTCGGCGTTCTGCCCAGGGATTGTCTTCGCATATAAGGACGATGGCGTTTTCTAACTGTTTGAGTTTTAACCATGTGCAATTGTTTTCCACCTGCCATTTGTCGTTGCAATTCACTCGTAACGTGTCGATATTGTTTCCTGCCGCGTCAAAAGTGATGAGAGAATCGGTGGCGCCGCTGATGCTGAAATGCGTTTCGCCCTCTATCTGCATCACCGAAATGGTCTTTTTCGCGTTTTTTCCGGAAATGACAATCGTAGAGCTTCTTTTTGAAACAGAATCATTGGTCTGACAAGTTACGGTCAATATGTTGTTCTGTTGGCTCAACTGAAGCCAGTTGGCAGAGGTGTTATAGTTCCATTTGAAGTTGGCGTCTATGACGACGGTCTGCTGTCCGCCGTTTCCCTCGAACGAAAGATTGTCGGTTTGTACAGAGAGTTGCTCCCTGCCTTCGCTTTGCAGGACAGTGAATTCCTGAGTGCTGCCGTTTTCAGCAGTCAGTTGTATGGTTCCCACCTTGATTTGCGCCATGGGGTTGGCGTTGACATAGAACACTGCCGTTTTATCTTCCACCATGACATCCGATACTTGCAACCATTCCGGAACTTGCGACACGGACCAGGAGGCCGGTGCCTTTTTCAATTCCATCACCAGCACGCCGCCTTCTCCACTGCATACCAAGGAGGACTGTTCCAACAGAAAAGCGGCATTCTTGTCGGTCGTTTTCTTTTCACATGCGATTAATTCCGAATAGACATTCCCGTCAACGTCACCACAATCATTCAACACCGTTTTATACCACTCAAGAGCATGTTTGTAGTCTTTTTTTGTCGTATATTCCCGTGCCATTTTCAAGTTCGATTCACAATCTTGAGCAAATGTGACTAAATAGCAGCATCCGATAAGAAAGGCTAAACAGATTCGATGATTCATAATTATTTATTGACTTGGGTTGGAATAGATGATTCTGAATATTATACAATTGCAGTTTGCTCCTAAGTAAAACTACGAGGCAAAAATACAAAAATAATCTGTTGTAATGCACTAAATCTTAAACAAGGTAAAAACAGTTTGGTAACTTGTTGAGTATGAGAGATGGCATATCAAAGGCGAAAAAAAAGTATTTTTGCAGCTTAATTTGAATATGAAAAAACGAGTAGTGATTATAGGTGGCGGCATCGGTGGGTTGTTCACGGCTGCGCTGTTAGGCAAGGAAGGGTGCCAAGTGACGGTTCTGGAGCGCGGTGCGTGTGCGGGCGGCGGTCTGCAGTCGTTCCGCCGCAATGGTGTCTCCTTCGACGCGGGTATGCACGTGTTGGGGGGACTTCAATCTGGCGGCTCTCTCGACCGGATTTTCCGCTATCTCGGTCTTTACGACCAAGTCAAGGTTCGTCCTGTTGATGCAGACTGCATGGACGAAGTTTATTGTCATGAGGATCGGCGGACATATCGTGTCCCTGGCGGAAAAGAGGCTTTCGCTGCCTATTTCCAACAGCAGTTTCCTGAAGAACAGGATAACATCCAACGCTATATGGCGGCCATGGATGCCCTCGCCAATCAAGTGGGATTCTTTTATTTGCGCCCTGGCAGTCAGCAATATATGGAATATGAGAAGGAGTTCTACCAACCTTCCGAAGCGTTTATCTCGACCTATATCCGTGACCCCAAGCTCCGGGATTTGCTCGGGTACATGAGCTCGTTGTGCGGTGGTTCGGTCGGCCACACGCCCGCCTACATTTTCGTTCTCATCAACATCCTCTATATTAATGGACATTATCGTTTTGAGGGACCGGCTTCCCAGTTGGCGGATGCGCTGGTTCGGATGGTAGAGCAGCAGGGTGGGGAGGTGATTACCAAAGCACCTGTCTTGCACGTGTCGGCAGAGGGGAAGTCCGTGCAGTCCGTCACCACTGCGGATGGACGAGTTTTCCGCGCCGACAGCTATGTTTCAGCCATTCATCCGCAAGAACTGCTGAAGATAGCCGACAAAGAGCTGTTCACCAAAGCGTTCCGCGACCGCGTGATGTCGGCCTCGAACAATTATTCGGCTTATTGTGTCTATGTCGTGTTCAAACCAGAGACATTCCCTTATATCAACCATCCTTGCTATTATCTTGACAGTTATGAGAGTGTGTGGACATACGGGCAGTATGTAGAGGAGAGTTGGCCGCAAAGTTTTGCCTATCTCACGCCGTGTGAGCGTGAACAGGGTGAATATGCACGAATGATGGCCTTGATCCTGTTTATGCCCTATTCGGTGTGTGAGCAGTGGGAAAATACCCTGACGGGGAATCGAGGAAAGGATTATCTTGCTTGGAAACAACAGCTTACGGATAAAGTGTTGGGGAAAATGGAGTTGCGCTACCCGGGGTTCCGTGACAAGATTGCACATGTTTATGACGCCTCTCCGCTCACCATTCGCGACTATTTCAACGAACCGGAAGGCTCGATATATGGGTTGTTGAAAGACAGCGAGGACCCTTATGCAGGCTATGTGCCCGTGCGTACCAAGGCCAACAACCTCTTCCTCACAGGCCAAAACGTTTATCTGCACGGCTGTTGCGGCGTGCCCCTCACGGCGGTGATGACAGCGGAAGCGGTGATCGGGGAAACGGATGCGATAGTGAAGAAGTTATGAATGTAGAATGTAGAATGAAGAATGTAGAATGTAAAATAGTGGTTGCGATATGCGCGACGTTGCTGGTGAACAGTGTTTTCGCGCAGAAGTTGACGGAGTTTTTGCCCGAGGGTCATGACGCCGACACTGCAGTGGTGGTCTGTCCGGGAGGTAGCTACTATTGGCTGGCAAAGAAGTCGGAAGGCAGGGATGTCGCGCAGTGGCTAAATGCGAACGGTTATGCCGCCTACGTGCTGCAGTATCCTGTCTCAGGCTGGTGGTCTTGGTTCACGCACATCCGTCGCTCCTGTTGCACACAGTATCCCGCACAACTTGACGCATTGGAAGGTGCGTTAAAAACCGTTAAATCGAAAGGCTACGCGACGGTAGGTGCGATGGGCTTCTCCGCTGGCGGACATCTGGTGATGAGCGGGGCGGAATTATTGCAGGACAATGTTGCGCCCGACTTTGTGGCTCCCATCTATCCGGTAGTTACCATGCGCGAACCATACGTGCACAAGCGTTCCCGTCGCGGACTTATGGGCGAGCGTCGCCAGCACAATCCCGTGATGTGGGATTCCCTGTCATTGGAGCTGCACGCCGACCGGGTGCGTTGTCCTGTATTCCTGTTGAGTTGCTACGACGATCCCACGGTGGATTGGCACAACGCCCAAATGATGGCCGATTCGCTGGCCGTCAAAGGCAAACCGTGCCAGATTGTTCATCCGAAAACTGGTGGTCACGGCTTCGGGGTGAATCCGAAGAAAATGGAAGGGAAAGAATGTGCTATATGGCCCGAAGAATTCCTGAAATGGCTACGAAAATCGTTGTAGAGACGCGATTAATCGCGTCTCTACGGGAACGATAACGAATAATGCGACTATTCGTAATAAATGTTAATTTTGCCGCCACTTTTCGATAGATTATGATTGACAAAAAACATGATATAGAATTCGCTTCCCCAGAGGAGATAAAACAGTTTCAGGAGGGGAAATTGCATGAGGCGTTACTCTATTTGCAGCAGAATTCCCGGTTTTACCAGCGGATGTTCGAGCGTTATGGTATCAAAGTGGAGAAAATCCGCACTATTGAAGATTTGGTGAATATTCCGTTCACCGAAAAAAAGGATTTGCAGCTCTTCAACGAGGATTTCCTCTGCGTGCCGAAAGAGAAGGTGATTGACTACATCACCACTAGCGGCACACTCAGCGATCCCGTGACTTTCTGCTGCACCGAAAAGGATCTCCAACGACTGGCATACAACGAGAAGAAAAGCTTCGAGTGTGCTGGTTTGCAGCCTGGCAACATTCTCCAGTTGATGGTCACTCTCGACAAACGGTTCATGGCCGGACTGGCCTACTTCCTTGGCTTGCGGGAGATGGGCGCATCGGTTATCCGTGTGGGCAACGGTATTCCCGAGTTGCAGTGGGACACTATCCAACGCATTAAGCCCGACAGCATCATGTGCGTGCCGTCGTTCATCCCACGGCTTGTCCAATATGCTGAGGATCATGGGATTGACTACCAGAACTCCAGTATTCGCAAGATTATCGGAATAGGGGAGAGCTTGCGCAACCAGGACTTTTCGCTCAACCTTCTTGGCGAGCAGATCAAGTCGAAATGGGATGTGGAACTTTACGCCACTTATTCCTCCACCGAGATGGGTGCGACTTTCAGCGAATGCGAGTATGGTGTGGGCGGTCACGTGCATCCGGAACTTATCATTGTGGAGATCATCGGCGAGGACAACCTGCCGGTGCCCGACGGCGAGACCGGCGAGGTAGTCATTACTACTCTTGGTGTTGAAGGTATGCCGCTGTTACGCTTTCGTACGGGCGACATGTGCGCGAAAATTACCGGGCAATGTCGTTGTGGAAGAAATAGTTACCGACTCACTCCGTTGGTGGGTCGCAAGAACAACATGATCAAGCTGAAGGGCACAACACTTTATCCGCCCGCGCTGATGGACGTGTTGAACAACACACCGTTTGTGCAGAATTACGTCATCTACGTGCAGGATTCGCAGCAAGGCACCGACGAGGTGGTCGTGAAGGTGGGCTTGAACGCCGAGGTGGTGGCCGAGAACATACGGTTCAAGAACCATCCAGAAGAGATTGTCAACGAACTCAAGAACCGTTTCCGAGCACATGTTCGCGTCGCCCCCTCCGTGGTAATTCTGCCCGTGGATGAGGTCCAGCGCATTAACTTCCCGCCGAGTGCGAGGAAGCCGGTGAAATTCGTGGATTTGCGGAAAAGGTAGTTTGCTAAAAAAATCGTATTTTCGCCAACTTAAATTCTAAAAGACTGATGGAACCCATTTTTACCCTCTCTGATGTTGAAAAAATCGTTTATGGGGACAAAAAAATAGCCCTTTCCGATCTTCCGATGGACAAAGTGACGGAATGTTTTGAATTCCTGAAGCAGTTTAGTGCGGATAAGATTATTTATGGCATCAACACCGGTTTCGGTCCGATGGCGCAGTGGCGAGTCGAAGACGACCATCTCACCGCTTTGCAATACAACATCATTCGCAGTCACTCCACAGGCGCTGGCGAACCGCTTCCCGACGATTGTGTGAAAGCTGCCATGGTGGCCCGTCTCGGCACATTCCTTCAGGCGCGCTCCGGCGTGCATCCTGACTTGGTGAAGCTTCTTGTGGAGATGATCAATCGCGAAATTTTCCCGATGATTCCCGAGCATGGCAGCGTGGGAGCCAGCGGTGACCTTGTGCAGTTGGCGCACCTTGCCTTGACGATGATAGGCGAGGGGAGTGTCCACTACCACGGTGAGTGGCGTCCTGCTGCGGAAGTGTTGAAAGAGAATGGGCTGGAACCGTTCAGGATCCATATCCGCGAAGGTCTTTCCATCACCAACGGCACCGGTGTGATGACAGGCATAGCTATGGTCAACCAATTCCATGCCGAGCGATTGTTGGATTGGGCCACGCTTGCCGCCGTAATGATGAACGAGATAGCAGGCTCCTACGATGACTGGATGGCGGAACCGCTCAATGAGGTGCGTCGTCATGAGGGCCAGCAGGTGATTGCCGCACGTATGCGCACGCTTGCCCGCGACAGTCATTGCCTCCTTCAGCGTGAGCATCTGCTTTATGATGGCCATCATACGGAGGCGACCTTTGAACACAAGGTACAAGCATACTATTCGTTACGTTGCACACCGCAGATTTTGGGCCCGATTTACGAGACGCTGGTCAACAGCCGCCGCGTTTTGGAAGAGGAGATCAACTCCGCCTGCGACAACCCGATTGTCGATCCCGAAACTCGAAACGTCTATCATGGGGGAAACTTCCACGGCGACTACATCTCCCTCGAGCAGGATAAGGTGAAGATCGCGATGGTACGGCTTGTAATGACCGCTGAACGACAGCTTAATTACCTTTTCCACGACCGCATCAACGGCATCCTGCCGCCGTTCCTCAACCTCGGCAAACTGGGGTTGAACTACGGAATGCAGGCGTGCCAATTCACTGCCACCTCCACTACCGCCGAATGCCAGACGCTTGCCATGCCCAATTACGTGCACAGTATCCCGAATAACAATGACAATCAGGATATTGTGAGCATGGGTACCAACACAGCGTTGCTCACCAAACGCGTCATTGAGAATGCTTGGCAGGTGATGGCTATCCAATACATCGCTCTCGCACAAGCCGTTGACATCCTGAAGATTGCAGACAAACTCGCCCCCATCTCCCGACAGATTTACAAGCAAGTCCGCGATATTTGTCCCGTTTTCATCGAGGACACCCCCTTCTACAAGGACATCCGCAACGTGCAGGCGTTCTTGATGGAGAATCCGTTGGCGTTGGACTGATTCTGAATTCTGAATGCTGAAAGCTGAATGAAGAATGAGTACTTCAATTCCTTTGACCTTTCACCTTTGAAACTATCAACATCAATAACCCATAACCTATAACCCATAACCATTATAAGAAATATGAAATACGCATTAATAACCGGAGGTTCCCGCGGTATCGGACGTGCCGTGGCATTGCGCCTCTCCCGTGACGGGATGCCCGTCATCGTCAATTATGTCAGTAACGATGCTGCCGCTGAAGAAACCAAGCAATTGATTGAAGCCCAAGGCGGTGTGTGCGAACTGTTGAAGTTCGACATTGCCGACGCGCAGGCTGTGGAAGCTGCGCTGGAAGGCTGGGAGAATGCTCATCCCGACGACTACATCGCTGTTTTGGTGAACAATGCCGGCACACGCCGTGACAACTTGATGATAATGATGAGTGACGATGACTGGCACAGCGTGATTGACACACCGCTGAACGGTTTCTTCTACCTCACTCGCAGGCTTGTGCGCAACATGATCACGCATCGTGACGGCCGCATCGTCAATATGGCGTCGCTTTCCGGTCTGAAGGGCGTGCCTGGACAGACCAACTACAGTGCCGCCAAGGCTGCCATCATTGGTGCAACCAAGGCGTTGGCGCAAGAAGTAGCCAAGCGCAAAGTGACCGTAAACGCTGTGGCGCCTGGGTTCATTGCCACTGACATGACCGCCAATCTTGAGGAGGCCACCCTCAGCAAGATGATTCCCGCGCAGCGTTTCGGCACCCCCGACGAAGTGGCTGCCGCCGTCGCTTTCCTCGCCTCCCCGGATGCCTCCTACATCACTGGACAGGTGCTGCAGGTGAACGGAGGACTTTATTCGTAAATCAGCTAATATGTGCAAAAAAAAGCGGAACGAAAAGACTTCGTTCCGCTTTTTGATATCAGATGAACGTTTTATTTGATTATGTGGAAAGTTTCCTCACCACCGTCTTTTGTGAACTTGTATTCGTGAAGCTTGGTGTTGTCATCCTTTCTCGTGAGAGTGTAGATGAAGTAGTCACCATCTTCGAAGTATTCAGCCAACTTGCTGTTGAAGTTGAGGGAGATGGCTCCATAGGATTCTACTGAAAAGCGAGCGTCGGCTTGAGCATCAGCCCATTCAATGTTGTTACCTTTCCATGTGTAGTCGCCTTCCCAGAAACTGGACAAACTGTTGAGGATAGCCTTCACAGACACCTCATTGTCGTGATTGGCGAAATGATATTCCGTCACGGCAGCAGTGTAGGTGTGTTGGTCTCTGTGGCAGCCGGAGAAAACTAATGCCATGCAAACGCAGACAAAAATCGCTAATTTTTTCATTGATGTTTGGTTTTAATGAAATTATAAATGAACTTTTTCGGCGGCAAAAATACAAAAAAAACGTTATGATTCGTTTTTGTTTGAGTTTTTTAGGAATTTGTTGAATAAAACAGACTTTGTGATGCCGATAATTTATGTATTTTTGCGCCCCAATTATGAAATGTGCATTATGAATTGTGAAAAGAACAGAAGGGTAGTGATTACAGGAATGGGCATCTGGTCGTGCATCGGCATTTCGCAAGAAGAGGTGTCCGAATCATTGCGCACGGGCCGGTGCGGTCTCGGACACGATCCCGAGCGGCTGGCCTACGGTTACCAGTCTGACTTGACGGGTGTTGTGCCTGAACCAGAGTTGAAACAGCTGCTGCACAGACGTTTGCGTGCTGGACTTTCCCAAGAGGCGGCTTATTCGTTCATGGCCACCCGCGAGGCATTCGAGCAGGCGGGCATGGACGAGGAATTCCTCCTCAACCATGAGGTGGGCGTCATCTTCGGCAATGACTCGTCTGCGAAACCGGTGATCGAGACCGACCGTATGCTTGTGGAACGCCCTGATACGGCGCTTTTGGGCTCTGGACTGATTTTCCAGTCAATGAACTCCACCGTGAATATGAACCTGAGCAGTATATTCCATCTTCGGGGGATTAACTTCACTGTGAGCGCGGCATGCGCCAGTGGCAGCCACTCTGTGGGCTTGGGTTACCTGCTCATCAAGCAAGGACTTCAGGACTGTGTTTTGTGCGGCGGTGCACAGGAGGTCAACCAGTTCGCCATGGCCTCTTTCGACGCCTTGGGAGCTTTCTCCAAACGTATAGGGGAACCGTTGAAGGCCTCCCGTCCATTTGACCGTGATCGTGACGGCCTCGTGCCTAGCGGTGGTGCGGCGGCACTGGTGCTGGAGGACTACAACCACGCCGTGCAGCGTGGTGCGACCATCCTTGCGGAAGTCGTCGGCTACGGCTTCTCCTCCAATGGCGGCGGCATCTCCCAGCCCTCCGACGACGGCAGCGTGACCGCCATGATGCGGGCCATCGAGATGGCGGGAATCACCCCCGCGGACATCGACTACGTGAATGCCCACGCCACGGGCACACCGCAGGGCGACCGCTTCGAGGCGCTTGCACTGAACCGCATCTTCAATGGACTACCCGCGCTCATTAGCTCCACCAAGGGCATGACAGGTCACGAATGCTGGATGGCTGGTGCGAGCGAGCTGGTCTATTGTACCCTGATGATGCAGCACGACTTCGTTGCCCCGAACGTCAACTTCGAGAACCCCGACGAGGACACGGCAGCGCTGAACCTCGCCACCCAAACTGTGGAGATGCCGCTGCGGTATATCCTCAGCAACAGCTTCGGCTTCGGCGGAACGAACTCAGCGGTGGTGCTGAAGAGAATGTAGAATGCAGAATAACGGGCGCGTTCCCCTAAACTGTTAACGATTAACGATTAACGATTAACTATGCATAGCTGTGCATCCCGCCCAGCAGGAAGTTGACCCCGAAGTAGGTGATCAGCACGCTGAGGAAGGCGATGATGCCGTAGATGTGGAAGAACATCGGCTTCTGGAACGATTTCCAGAGCGTGTTGTGCAGCGGGGCGGCGTAAACCAGCAGGGTGATGAGTGCCCAGACCTCTTTGGGGTCCCACGACCAGTAGTTTCCCCACGAGATGTTGGCCCACACCGCGCCGATGAAGATGCCCGCGGCGAGCAGCGCGACGGCAGGGTAGAGCATGATCATGCTGATGTCGCGCAAACGCTCCAGATATTGCGTGTTCGACGGCTGCGTGAATCGGACGATCACCGCGCTGATACCGTTCAGCATGACGAAGAACAGCAGCGCGTAGGCAATCATGATGACCGTGACGTGCAGACTGAGCAACGGCGACGAGAGTACTGGCATCAGGTGGGTGATGGGGGGATTGGAGCCGCCCATCATCTGCACCAACAGCACGAAACCGGTCATCATCAGACCTGCCGGCAATGCCATCTCGTATTTTCTGCTCATGAGCAAGGTGATGATACAGATGCTCAGTGCCAAGAGGTTCATGGAGTCGAAACTACCGGCCATCGGTACGTGTCCGCCAGCGATCCACCGTAGGATGAACACCGCCGCCAAGAAGAGACAAAGCAATGATACCCAGCTGGTTGCGATAATGCGGACGGGCTTGTGAAGCTTTCGCCCTTTCCCGAGACAGATTAAAGCCATCGCGAAACATATTAGTCCAAGGGTGATGGTCACCATGGCGAGCCATCGGCCGGCCGAGAGACGGTTGTAGAGCCGCTCGGCACGGTATTGCGCCTTGGATTGTACTTGTCCGAGGGCGTGCTTCTCCTGATAGATTTTGGTTTTTTCGAAGACTTCGTTCAGCTCGTCGAAATTGCCCGTTACGGCGTATTCTTTGCAGAGACTCATCTGTTTGCGGATGAAAAGGTACTCGTCATCGGGAATGTCCAAGGGCAGTTCGTCATTTTGGGAATACCAGGTCACTTGTCCGGTACTGTCAGCGTGGGGGAAGGTTTTCAGCAGTTGGGTGTTTTGCAACATGTTGATAATCTGTTTTTTCTCTTCAGCTTCACGGATTTTGTTCCGTTTCAGGTCGCGCTCAATTCTGGGTGTCGGCTCGTTTTGCCATTCGTCGGTGTAGAAGAGCCAGCCGCTGAAGACCTGCTCCGGGGTGTATCCTTTGTAACGGGCGCTGCCGTACAGCTTGGTGGTGAAGTCTTTGGCGAGGGTCTGCAGCGGACAGACGCGGCCTTTGTACATCACGTACATCTGTCCCATCTTGTCGGCGCTCTCCCTCGGCAGGACGCTCGGTTTGTCGGCGGCTCGTGCGGGCAGGGCGGCGCACAGCGTCACGAGGACCAGCAGCGCGGCGGCCTTGCCGGCGGTATTCCGCAAGAGTGTCCGGAACTGTCCGTTGCGCTCGACGAACAACCCGATAAGGGCGATGAACAAAAGGATGTAGCCTGCGTATGTCACCCCGACGCCCCAGGGGTCGTGTGCCACGGAAAGCACGGAGTTGCCCTCCTCGTCGTAGTCGCTCTGGTAGAAGCGGTAGTGACGATGCTTCAGGATGTTGTTCATCGAGATTTTCGCGTCAGAGACCGTGCCGTTGTCGGAAATTTGGAGGTAGCTCACGAAGTCCATCGGTGTGCGGGTGCCCGGGTAGGTCTCCACCTCAAAACGGTCGAGGGTGAGCGAGAAGGGGAGTCTCGCATCGTGGGTGTTGCCGTGTTTTTCGATGGAGAAGCTGCTGACGGGTTTTCCGGGTGCGAGGGTCATCTCGCCGTGCTGTCCGGTGGTCATCGTCAGCAGGGCGCCGAGCAGGATGAGCAGCACGGAGGAGTGCAGGGCGCAGACGACCGGCCGTTGCCAGCTTTTGCGTGTGATCATCATGACCAGCATTCCGATGGCCAGCAATGCCCACAGGGCCACGAACCACCAGCTGCCATAGAGGTGGCTCAGTGCGTATTCGTTGCCGTGGAACTTCTCCACGACGGTGCCCGCCGCCATCGCGACAATCAGGGCGATGAGGAGGGAGGAGAGGAGGTGACGGAGAGGGTTCATCTGAATTATGAATTATGAATGATGAATGTAGAATGAAGAATGAAGAATGAAGAATGAAAAAGGGGTGCAAAAATATTAAAAAAACATTTTCCTTGAGCAGCCCCGAAGGGGCAAGACGCGCGAAGCGCAAATAACCCCACACAAGGCGAAGCCGCAGTGTGGGGTCGGAAATCAAATCGCATTAATGAACTTCACCACTGCGTCGCGGTCTTCTTTGCTGAGGTTACGGAATTTCTCGACGGTCCAGCGGGCGTCGCTTTGGGCGCTGCCGTGCCACATGATGGCCTCGATGACGTTGCGGGCGCGGCAGTCATGCAGACGGTCGCTGGAGCCGGTGCAGATGGCGGAGAGACCGCGGCCCCAAAGTGGGGTGGTCCGGCACCAGCCCGTGCGGATGTCGTTCTTCATGCAAAGACGGTGCTGCACCATGTCGGTGTAAGGCCATATCTTCTGGTTGGGATAACGCGGCAGACGGCTGTCGCCCGTGGTGAAGAAACCGTTGGGGTCGGTGAAGCGGTCGGGACCGGTGGTCCAGCTGGGACGGTGGCAGGTGGCGCATCCGATTTCGCGGAAGATCTTGCGGCCCTTCTGCACCTCCTCGTCTTTGAGGTTACGGGCGGCGGGCACGGCCAAACCGCGATGCCACACCATCAGGTTGACGTAGTCATCGTTGCTCATCTCAGCAGGCAGACTCTTGCCCATCAAATAGTTGTAGATGTCGGTCTCGGGATTGCCCGTGACATTGTATTCAGGGAAATAGGTGTAGAATTCGGCTTGCACCTGCGGGTCTTGAGATGCCACGCGGGCGTAGGTCTCGGTCATGTAGTGGTAGCGACGGTCGCCACGGGTCACGTTGGTGATGTTCCAGATGGCGTTGGCGCCCGGACCATCCTGCAGCGGACCGCGGGAGCAGGCGTAGGTGAAGCGCTTCGGATGGTTGGTCTTGCCGTAGAGTCCTGTGGGTGCCCAGTCGGTGCCGGCCCACATAGCCGGGTTCAGGTTCGCGCCGGCCATTGACTCACGCAGGTATTGCGCCTTCAAGGAATCGTCGGGGATGGCATCCAACAGCCCGGTGCCATAGATGCCGATGGTCGATTCCAGGCGCACAATCTCGTTGCCGTATGGGATTTGCACTCCGTTGGATTCCAGCGGGACGTAGTACGCCGAGGCGGGAATGTAAACTTCGGGATAGATCAGACTGTAGGTCTCGCCGTCGGGGAAGCGGTTGCCCCATTCATCTACGTAGTCTAACCAGCTGATCTGGATCTGGCTTTCGTCGATGGGTGCCTTAAAGGGCGGCACGGCTTTGGTCTGCGGCATGCCCGTGAGCGAACTCACGTAGTTGTCGTTCTGGTCGGTGACCACCAGCAGGTAGCCGTTGCCCCAGTCACTGGCGGCGTAACGGTCCATGCGCTTGCCGTGGCCATAGCCCGGGTGACAGGCGATGCAGGAGCTGCGGATGTAGAGCGGTCCCAGTCCATTGAACGGCGGCGTGTTGATGTTGAAATCGCGCTCGAAGAGGTATTCGCCGTACTTGAACGCGGAAATGTCGGTGACCGCCGGGGCGGGGTCCTCGTAGGCGGATGACGAACTGTTGAACGTTGTTCCTAATTTTCCTCCGGCGTAGGTTTCCTCCTCAATCCAGGACATCTCGCCGTTTTCGGGTCTGTGGCAGCCCGCCAACATGATGGCTGCCAATACGATTATCAAAATGTTTCTTTTTTCCATAACTACTAACTGCTAACTACTAACAACTAACTAATCTTCGTACGTTCTCAACGCCTCGTTGACTTTCGAGAGCACGTCGTCGAGATTCTGGCACGCCTCGATGGCTTCCCCATTGGCGGGGTTGGTGTAGTTCTGTACGAACGGGCGCGGCATGGCGTTGATCTTGGTCAATGCGGTATTGATGGCTTCCTCCACCTCGTTGTCGAGACCTTTGTCCATCTTTTTGACGTAGGCGTGCAGGGAGAGCTTGTCGTTGCGCTGGCCTTCAATGCCGCCGTAGTAGGCGTTCTGGATGCTGAGAATGTTGTCGTAGAAGTCCTCTATGGATTTCTGGCTGTAGGGGGATTCGATGTAGTTGGCGTCCTCGCCGTTGTAGGGCTTGCCGATTTTGGAGGTGCCCACCTCGTCGGCGATGGTCTTGCAGCCATCGACGATGGCCATGAGGCCGCTCACGGAGCTGGCGTAGGTACTGCCGGGGTTGCCAGCTTTCTTGAGGTTGTCACCGTAACTGTAGCTGCCTCCGTTGACGGTGGTGTTGAGCTCCAGCTCTTCCACTTTGTCGCGGTGCGACTTTGGGGCGGCGTCACCGATCCAGCTCACTTCGAGTTGGAAGCAGCGGTTGCGCAGGTCGCCGGCCACGGCCACGGCATAGACCATCTGCGTCTCGGTGATCTCGCTGGCGTTCCGCACTTGCCCGTTATTGAAAAGGATGTATTCAATGCCGTGGAATCCGAGCAGGGCGTTGCCGAGCTGCTCGCCAGCCACCACATCGCCGTCCTCACCTGCCAAAACAGCCAGCATGTTCGGACTGCTCATCAGGTTGTTGAAGGCATCCACGTCCAACGGCCATGAGTCGATGTGCGGGTCGATGCCGAAGTCGTTGGCGGCTCCGAAGAGGAAGGCCTCGCTCTTCTCCCACCAGGCGCGGGCGTTCAGGAAGGTCTCGCACACCTTGTTCAGGTCGCTTTGTGAGCCGCTGCTTTGGAAGGCCTTCAACTCGTTGACCAGTTGGTCGGCGTAGTTTGCCAGGTTGGTGTACGTGGGCGCGATGGTGTGGTCCACATATTGTTCGATGACGGCGGCCTGCTTCTCGTTGACCAGCTCGCCGTTGCCGTGATTGCATCCCACGCTTAGGAATGCGATTGCCACCATTGTGGCGATGATTGATTTTTTCATATCTGTTTGGTTTTATAAAAGTCATGATGGAAGAATCCCGCCCAGGTGATGCCGAGGGCACACCAGGGCTCGGGATTGTACTGTTCTTTCAGCAGCCGCACGCCGCCTTCGGCCTTGATGATGATCTCCTTGATGGGACTGTAGTTGAGGCCGCCGCTCACGCAATGGCGGTCGCTCCAAGCGTAGTCGGTCATGTTGTGGCCGGGAATGTAGGAGTCGTAGTATTCGTAGTGGGCGAAGACGTAGAGCTTGTGACGGTCCATCTTCGGGTTTTTGTGATGATGGAAGACGTCGTAGCCAATCTCGCCGCCCGCGCTCCAAGCCGCCTGTCCTACAAGGGTCTGCGGGTAGGGAGCTTGCGAGCTGTGGGGTAAGGTGGAGTTATAGACGGAAATCAGCTCGCAGTCACTGAGGTGGCCGTAAAGACCGCTGCCGCGCAGCACGAGTCCGCCGGTTTTGTAGCTGAAGTCCAAACCGCCGATGACGACCGTGCCGCGCACGTCCGCGTAGCGCGAGGAGCCCTCGTCGGTGACAATGTCGTTGCGGAAGGTGTTGCCCACGAAGCCGCTGACGCCGATGTGCAGCCCTTTGACGCTGTAGTTATCGACACGGGCGGCTACAGCCAGCTTGTTGGCGACGCGGAACTCGTAAGGAGAGGCGGAACCGTCGTGCGCCCAGCCGGAAACGCTGAACATGCTGGAGTTGAGCGACGGGATGAGCATCACGTCGTAACGCCAGCCCTTGATGCGGCCCCACACCTCGATGCCGGTCTCGTGCCATGTGCAGGGAAGGATGGTGTTCTCGCCCTCGGGACGATAGACCCCGAAGAACTCGTTGGGCAGGTGGGCGTTGTTGGTGCCCCCGACCGGCACGACGATGTGACCGGCGCGGATGTTCATCTTCCCGTCCCAGAAGGCCTTCTGTAACCAGAACTGCTCCAGGGCGACCTCGCCGCCGCGCTCGATCTCCTTCTCGAACTCGCCGGTCTCCTCGGCCTCCACCTCCACGGCCGACTCGGTGCCGCCGTGCTCGAATTCGATCTCCGTGTTGAAACTCCAGCCGTGACCGAAATCATAACCTAACATGATGACGGCGTGCGGCAAATCCACGCGCCCGTGACCTTTGGAGTCGGCGTAGTTGGCTGCGTGTGAGTAACGGAAAACGTTGTCGCTGAAGAAGTTGTATTTATAGACAGCCTCGCCGTAACCACCAATGGTGAGCGTGCCGAGCGATTTTCCTTTGCTGGCCGACGATTCCTTGATGTTCGCCGTGTCATTCTGCTGAGCTACAACTGTCTGTAGCGCAAATAATAATAAAACCGAAAAGGTAAATGGTAGCCTTTTATACATGACGTATCTTTTGATGTCGCAAAAGTGTTAAAACCACCACGATGGCAACATCACCAAAAATGGTGATATTTTGTCGGAATGTTAATAAGAAATAAGTATAGGCAACTCACTCAACTTTTTTCGTATTTTTGCCGCCTGAAAATTACGATGAAGAGATGAATGGTGATGAAGGATGCTGAATGGGACAATCTCGATTATAATAACGGAAAGCCCCAATTCTCCTCATTGGAGGGGTGCCTGCAGGGCGGGGTGGTAAATAAAACGACTATGTATTTAAACAATAACTTAAAGAAACACTACACTCACGACAGCCTCAGCGCCTTCGAGGCGCAGCGTCTGGCGCAGATTTACGCATTCGGACCGATGACGTTCCAGACAGCCAGACTGATGGTGAAATGGGGCATTTTCGAGATGTTGGAGACACCCATGACTCCAGAAGAAGTCGCCGAAAAGGCAGGCATCTCCCTCTATGCCGCGAAGTGCCTCTTGGAGTCGTCATTGACTATGAACACTGTGATTGTCGATCCCGAGACCGGCCGTTATTCGCTGGCCAAAACTGGTTGGTTCCTGCTCCACGATGAATCTACCCGCGTGAATTTGGACTTCAACCACGATGTCAACTACCAAGGGATGTTCTATCTGGAAGAGGCTCTCCGTGAGGGAAAACCTGCCGGACTGAAATGTCTGGGCGACTGGCCGACGGTGTATGAGGGACTTTCCACGCTTCCCGAGCAGGCGCAGAAGAGCTGGTTCGCTTTCGACCATTTCTACAGCGATGGCTCTTTCGAACAGGCGTTGCAACTCGTGTTTTCCCGTCCGACAAAGCATCTCATGGATGTGGGCGGCAATACCGGCCGTTGGGCGATGCAGTGTGTGCGCTACAATCCTGATGTGGAGGTCACCATCGTGGATCTGCCGCAGCAGATAGAGATGATGCGTGAGCAGACAGCCGGACAATCTGGTGCCGACCGGATTTTTGGGTATGCCGCTAATATGCTGGATGACAACTGCAAACTTCCATCTGAACCCGCTTTCGACGCCATTTGGATGAGCCAGTTCCTCGACTGTTTCAGCGAACCGCAGATCTTGAGCATTTTGCGTCGAGCCGCTTCCGTGATGACTGCTGGCACGCGTCTATACATTATGGAGACCTTATGGGATCGTCAGCGTTTCGACACTGCGGCCTTGTGTCTCGCCCAAACCAGCCTCTACTTTACGGCTATCGCTAATGGTAACAGCAAGATGTATCATTCCGACGATCTTGTCCGCCTTGTCCTCGAGGCCGGTTTGGAGGTGGAAACTATTCACGATTTCCTCGGATTGGGCCATTCTGTTTTGGAATGCATCATTCGATAGAAAAGGAATTTTTTGTATCTTTGCCAACTTGTTATATCCTCTTAAGTCTAATATCTTCTGACCTCATATCTCACTAATCCATAACCCATAACCTATAACCATTATAATGGAAAAACGTTTTTGGAACGAATATCAGAAAGAAATTGCCGACGATCACTTCTTCTATGAAAGAAGTTGCATCCGGCAGACCTTCTTCCCTGGCTCGGAGGCGACCTTCCTGAACATCATGCGCAATGATTTGGGGAAGGACATTTATGACTCCTCCCACCAGCACACTTGTACGGGAATTGGTTACCACTCCGATGTGGTACCGTTTGAAACGACCATGACCATCGTGGCGCGGCTTTTCTCGCTGATGACCGAACGTGGATACAAGAACTATGTTCCCTCGTGTGTCACCTCTTTCGGTGTGATGACCGAATTGATGGAGAAATGGAAGGAGCAACCCGAAATCTTGGAGAAAGCCCGCGAGTATCTCAAAAAAGCTACTGGTCGGACGTTCGAGCTTCCCGAGAACATCGTGCATCCCTCGGATTTGATCTTCAAGTTCCGTTTCGAGTTGAAGGAGAAGATGAAGTACCAGTTGATTAACCGTTTTACGGGCAAGCCGTTGCGCGGGGTGGAACACATCGGTTGCCACTACGCCAAGATTTTCCCGAAGCACGGCATCGGCAATGCGGAATTCCCATACGTGCTGGCTGGTATGATCGAGGCTTGGGGCGGCGAGGTGGTTGATTACCCTGAACGCCGTCACTGTTGCGGTTTCGGCTTCCGCCAGTATCTTGTGCAGGAAAACCGCGGCTACTCCATTGCCAACTCCAAGAAGAAATTCGAGTCGATGGAACCCTACGAGCCCGATTTCATCGTGGCCAACTGTCCCGGTTGCGCCATGTTCCTTGACAAATGGCAATACACCATCGCCGAGATGGAGCATAAGACCTACGACAAAGAGGGGTACGGCATACCGGTGCTCACATACGAGGAATTGGCCGGACTGCTTTTGGGCTACGATCCATGGGTGATGGGCATGCAACTCCATCAGGTGCAGTGCGAACGCCTCCTTGATAAAATCGGTGTCGCTTACAATCCCGATGACAAGTACCGCGGAGCCTCCGGCAAGATTCTCCGCGCTCCCGAGAAACCCGAGGTTCTGAAGGTGTGACGAATTATGAATTATGAATTATGAATTATGAATTATAAAATCGCAATCATAGGAGCCGGCCCTGCCGGCATAGAAGCCGCCTCCGTGCTGGCGAAACAACATCAAGTGACCCTCTTCGAGAGAGAGGAGAAACCGCTGTGCAATATCCGAGACAAGGCATTCTTGTTCCCGGACTTCAGCTCCGCCGACGAGCTGGCCGACAAGTTGGAAGCCAAGCTGTCGCATGAGAACATCACTCTCAGGACCAGCTGCGCCGTGATAGCCTTGAACCGCACGGGCGAGCAATGGACACTGACCACAATGGACGGTGAGACGGCTACATTTGACAAAGTGCTGTTGGCCACAGGCTACAAAGTCTTTGACGCGCATCAGAAAGAGGAACTCGGCTACGGCATCTACCGTGGCGTGATCACCTCACTGGATATGGAGAAGATGATCAAGGAAAACCAGGTGCGCAACATCATGAACGAGGTGCCGAAGCAGATCGTCTTCCTGCAGTGTGTGGGTTCCCGCGACGAGAAGTCGGGCAACCATTACTGCTCGAAAGTCTGTTGTGTGACCGCTGTGAAGCAGGCCATTGAAGTCAAGAAGCAACATCCCGAGACGGATGTCTATATCTTCTACATGGACCTGCGGATGTGGGGTCAGGGCTTCGAGGAAATGTATCGCGAGGCACAGGAGAAGTACGGTGTGAACTTCGTGCGGGGGCGTATCTCCGAGGCGGCCTCCACCTTCGACAACCGTGTGCAGATCAAGGCCGAGGATACCCTCATGGGCAATCCGATGACGATGACCGCGGATCTGCTCGTCTTGATGGTGGGTATGTGCGCTTCCGAGGGTACCGCCATGCTGTCCAAGAGCGCCGGAATTGACGGCCTCTACCGTTTCGCGCAGAGCCGTTCGCCGCACACCGAGGACAACCTCACTGTCCAGCCGAACTTGTTCGTCGCTGGTGCCTGCAAACGCCCGATGAGCATCAATGACACGATTCAGGACGCCCGCGCCGCCGCGCTGGAAATAATTTAAGACTTAAGACTTAAGACTTGAGACTTAGGACTTAGGACGTGTCGATACCTTCCAAAGTCTTAAGTCTCACGTCTTAAGTCTAAAAATATGTTGATATGAAAAAACTACTAACAATAATCCTATTTGTTGCCGCAAACCTCTGCTTGTCCGCACAGACCAACTATACCTTCATCTCGCACCATAATGTGGTGAAGGACGCATACAATTTTTGGGTTTCGGTGCCTGACACTTACGAAGAGCAGAAAGGGGAGATTCCGGTGGTGCTGTTTTTGCACGGAGCGAGCCTGTGCGGCAATGACCTCAATCGCGTACGGAAATACGGATGTCTGGATGCCATCAGCATGGGTCGAGATATCAACGCCATTATCATTGCCCCGCAGAATCCCGGCGGTGCGTGGAACTCCATGAAAGTGCTCAACATCCTGAACTGGGTGACGAATCAATATGCGGTGGATACAAATCGTATCTATTTGATAGGCATGAGTTTAGGTGGCTTTGGGACGATTGAGTTCCTGGCCAACCACGGCGAGAAGATTGCTGCTTCGATGGAATTGTGTGGCGGTACTATCCGTAAAGATCTCTGCAAGCTGAATCAGGTGCCGTTATGGATTATCCACGGTACTGCCGACAAGGCCGTGCCCGTTTCCCGCGCAACGGAAATCCAAGAGGCTATGAGAAAGTGCGGCAGCACCGACCTTTTGCGTCTCGACAAGTGGGCGGGAGTCAACCATGGCGCGTTGGCCCGTTTGTTTTACTTGAAAGCAACCTACGACTGGCTGTTTTCGCACTCGAAGGCCGACAACCCGCGCCAAGTCAACAAGGACATAAAGCTGAAGAGCAGCGACATGGCGGATGCATACAAAGACATTAACCGTGGATCCAACGTGATTACCGTAAAGGCTTATAGCCGTAAACAACAAGATACCAATGATATGCGTCGCACTGATGATGGTGATGACGACGAGGTGGTCTCCAACAAGGATACAGGGCAATCTGACGTGAAATCGGAGGCACCGGCCAATAACAAAGCAGTCGAAAAACCAGCCCATCAGCCCCATCCCGCCACAAAACCACAATCCGCCGCGAAGTACCACACCGTAAAGCAGGGCGACACACTCTACGCCATTGCCAAGAAGTACCATACCACGGTCGATAAGATCTGTAAGTTGAACAAAATCAAGGAGACGACGATTTTGCAGATTGGGAGGAAACTCCGCGTGAAGTAACCTTCTAACCTCCTAACCATTTAACCTTTATACATGAACGAAAACATAAACAATGTCAAGCGCCGTTTCGGCATCATTGGGTTCGACCCCGCGTTGGACCATGTCATCGATGTGGCCATGCAGGTGGCTGTGACTGATTTGTCGGTATTGGTGACCGGCGAGAGCGGTTCCGGCAAGGAGTCGGTGCCGAAGATCATCCACGCCTATTCGCCGCGCAAGACGAAAACCTACATCGCGGTGAACTGCGGTGCAATTCCTGAAGGCACTATCGATTCGGAACTTTTTGGACATGAGAAGGGCGCTTTCACGGGAGCCGTGGATTCCCGCAAGGGCTACTTCGAAGAAGCCAACGGCGGCACCTTGTTCCTGGATGAGGTCGCCGATTTGCCGCTCTCCACACAGGTGCGTCTGTTGCGTGTGTTGGAGTCTGGCGAATACATCCGTGTGGGCTCCTCCAAGGTGATGAAGACCGATGTCCGCGTGGTGGCCGCCACCAATGTCAACATCGCCGACCGCATTGCCAAGGGTAAGTTCCGTGAAGACCTCTACTACCGTCTCAACTCGGTGCCGATCCGCGTGCCCGCGCTGCGCGAGCGACCTGGCGACATCTATCCGCTGTTCGTCAAGTTCGCCGCCGACTTCTCCGACAAGTATCACGTCCCGACCATCTCGCTCACAGAAGATGCTCAATCAATGTTGCGTGCTTACCGTTGGCCGGGCAATGTCCGCCAGCTCAAGAACGTCACGGAACAGGTGTCTCTCATCGAGAAAGAGCGGCTTATCACGCCCGAAATGTTGAAACCTTATCTGACGGGTCCCGTCGGCTCGAATCTGCCGGCTGTGATGCCTTCGGATACGGAGCGCCAGGACAATATTCAACGGGAAATTGTTTTTAAGTTCATTGCCGAGCTGCAACGTGAAGTGCAGGAACTGAAATCCACGGTGTCGCAGCTTACACAGAATTCTCAGATGTATGTCCCTGGTGCGCATCATCACCATGTTCTTCCCGATAATACGATGCAGGTTGATGGTCAGTATCACATGGTGACTACCCACGAGCACCATGGCGCTGAACCAGAACAGTATGATGACTCTGAAGTCATTGAGGAAACTTCGGACTACTCCATGGAAGGCCTTGAAAAACAGGCGATTGTCGCCGCCCTCAAGCGCAACCACGACAACCGTAAGCTTGCCGCTAAAGAGTTGGGTATCTCGGAGCGGACGCTGTATCGGAAAATCAAGGAATACGGAATCTAATGGATAATTGATAATGGATAATTGATAATGGATAATGAAACGTTTTTCATATAGTTTGATAATTCTTGCTTTGCTCTTGTTGTCTGGATGTCGAGTGTCTATTTCGCTCACGGGCGGCACAGTGGATCCGCGGGCCAAGACCGTGGCGATAACGACATTCCCGAACAATGCGTCGTTGGTGAATCCGACGTTGAGCCAGAGCTTCACGACTGCGTTGAAGGACAAAATTCAGGGGCAAACCCCGCTGACGATTGTCAGCGAGAATGGTGACTACACCATAGAAGGCGAGATTGTCAACTATGCAGTGAATCCGGTGGCCATTCAAGGCAACGATACACCTGCCATGAACAGACTGACTATTACCGTGCGGGTGCGTTTTACCAATAAGTTTGATGAGAAACAGGATTTCGAGCAGACATTCTCCCGATATGCAGACTATTACAGCTCCCAAAATTTGAGTAGTGTAGAATCCGGCTTGGTGGCGGATATTTCAGATGCCCTTACGGATGACATTTTCAACAAAGCGTTTGTGAACTGGTGATACATTCTTCATTCTTCATTCTGCATTGAAAACACCTTTATCACCCATGCGTTTTCCAGTTCGTCCAATTTCTTTGGGTCGATGCCGGAGAAGTCGATAGTGACGGTTCCCTTCTTATTCTGTTTCCATTTCAACATATTGTATTTCACCCCTTTGAGACCTTGAAAGTCCACCTCGTCTTCCGTGCCCAGGAGGATCATTTCCGACTTGGGATTCAGTCTGGGCATGTTTTTGATGACTAATGGCGCGAGTTGGCTCGGACGCTCGAACTCGATGATGTAGAGGTTGTCGTCCTTGGTGGTGAAGCAGCGGGTGGTCTTATCCCATGTGAGGGTTCCCTTCCATATTGCCGGGATGGGAACTTCCTCTTCGCCATCACGGCTCCATGTGAGCGAGGCCGTGGCTTCCAAGTCTTTTTCTTGGTAATAGACTTCCAAGTTCAGCGTCTCGCCTTTCTGAAGATAGATGGTCTCTTTTGGGATCTGTCTTTCCGTATTGTCTTTGCTGACATGCAGGAGTGTATCTTCTGTATAGGTGATGCGTCTTGTCACCATCATGGCATCGTCAGCGGAAGCGGACAGAGTATATTTGCCGTCGGCGGGTGCTGTGATGGTGCAACTCCAATGGATGTTGAAGTGGTCGATGCTCACGCCCCGCATCGGAGCGTTGCGCACCCAATCGAAGTTGATGGTTTCCGTGGGCGGCAGCTGGGCTGAGGTTTTCTCGCGCTGGCACGGGATCTCGTACGGTTGCGTGCCGTATATTGCCTCACCGTTGATCTTCAGCCAGTTGCCAAGACTACTTAGCCGTTCCTGCTGGATGAGCGGGATGGTGCCGTCGGCGTAGGGACCCACGTTGAGGGTCATGCCGCCGCCGTGAGCCACCAACTCCACGAAATGCTGTATCAACTCCTTGTCGGTCATATAGTTGTCCAAGTCCTCGTTGCGGTTTAACCCGAAACTGCGACCGAAACCGCGGCATTCGGCCCAGGGAACCTCCGTGTTGGCGATCCCCGCACTGTACTCGGGGGTCAGGAAGCCGTGTTTCGTGCCATTGCCCCAGCGGTTGTTCACGATAGCGTCGGGTCCCACGGTGTTGTAGTACCAGCTGATGAGATACGGCGAACGAAGTTGATCCGCCGTGTTGTTCCAGTCTCCGTCGGAGAAGAGAAGGTCGGGCTTGTAGCGCTCCACCAGCTCCTTGAACTGCGGCACCATATAGTCATTCACGTAGTCGCTGATAGAGTCGTCAGGATCTTCCATCCAGATATGTAGTGGATTCGACCATTCGGGCAGCGAGTAGTAGAAACCCATGCGAAGCCCTGCCTTGCAGACGGACTCGCTGAGCTCCTCCACGATGTTGCGCTTGGGACCGCTCGCCACACTGTTCCATTCAGGCTGGTATTCGCTGTCCCACAGACAATAACCGTCGTGATGCTTGGTAACCAGCACTACATATCTCGCTCCGGCATCCTTGAACATCTGCGCCCATTCATCAGGATTCCAAAGTTCTGCGTGCCAATACTTTGTAAGTTCCTTGTATTGGTCGAAAACCGGTTTGGTGGTGTCGGCGTAGTAGCTCATGATGCGCATCCGTGCGGGCACCTTTTGCATCAGTCCGCGGTAGAACCACTCGCCGTAGCCCTCTTTCGAGGCGTAAGCTGGCACGGAATAAAGACCCCAGTGGATGAAGATGCCGAGTTTTGCATCCTGAAACCATTGGGGATAGCCGCGCTTGTTGAGAGACTCCCATGTGGGCTGCACGAATTTGCCTGTGAGGTCAATGATAGTCGGCTCTCCGTCGGATCTGGGACATTGCGCCGTTGCAGATAGCGACAATAGTGTGATGAGCAATATGGTTAATCGTTTCATTACGAAAATTATATTGAAAGTGCGAAAGTACATAATTTTCGTATTCGGAATTTGTTTACTTTTGCCATAATTCGTTAAAGATTTCTTCAGAATTGTATAATTCAGTCGGATAGCGTTTTATAAAAATTGTTTGAGATAATGAAAAAAATGAGAAAACCTATTTGTCTTTTGATTGCCGCGATAATGATGTGCGGCGCGGTTGCTGTCTCTTGCAAAGGCAAGAAAAAAGTGGAAATCAAACCCGTGAAGGGTGTCTTGGAGAATCCTGTAGGTCCGCTGAAAGCCCCTGAAATCGTGGAAGCCACGATAAACAGGCACGTGCTTGACACCTGTTATGAGACTATTTTGAAAGATACCGTGTCCGGGGTCAGTGTGTGGAGCCTGATTCGCGGTGTTGGGGACCAGTCCACAGAAGGCTTCGGCATTGTGGTGGTCAACAAAGGTTATGCGACGGCATTTCCCGATTTCCGTCATGGAAACAACCCTTCTGCCCGTTATGATTCCGTTTCGGGCGACCTTTGGCTCACCGGCGGAGCGATAGAGGGTACAGGCGTGCTTGTCGAGCGTCCCAGCTTGTTGCGCTTCCGGGAGAAAGGCAATGCCTACATGGCGGCGGCCATCGACCCTTACGAAATGCAGCAGGCATTATGTGAAAAACTGAAATATTCTGTTGATGGAGATAAAATCACCTTGTACGATGGTGACAAAGAGCTGGTTACGGTGACAAACACCATAAAGGACATGGGTGACTTTTACGATGATGTTGTGTGGATTGGCGAGCAGCTGACCTACGATGTCAGTGGTGAAAATATCTACGTACACGTGGTTCCCGGCGTGAACTACGTGACCGGCAAGGTGCTGCATTACGACGACATGCCCACTATCACAGCCCTCGTCACCCTCAACGGCGATGGCGGCTTCACACTGTCCGATGTGAAAATTGAAAATTGAGACGTGAGACTTGAGACTTGAAACTAAACCGGGTATCGGCAACATGTCGGTACCCGTTTTTCATCGTTTTTCATCGTTTCATCGTTTCATCGTTTCATCGTTTCATCGTTTTTCATCGCCTCATCGCCTCATCGTATCATCGTCATGAACTCCTCCTCCGACACAATCGGAATCCCCAACGCTTCCGCCTTTTTCCGCTTCTCCGGCCCCATTTTCTCGCCGGCGAGGACGAAGGAGGTGTTTTTCGAGATGGAGGAGACGTTCTTGCCGCCGTTCTGCTCGACGAGCTCCTTGATGGCATCGCGGGGCATCGAGAAGACGCCGCTCACCACGATGCTTTGGCTTGCAAGTTTCTGTGACACAGGCTGATGTTGCTCTTTGTTGATCTCGAATTGCAGTCCTGCTTCGCGCAGGCGCATGAGGATCTCCAGGTTTTCGGTGTTGTTGAAGTAGTCGATAATGCTGTCGGCTACGCGCTCGCCCACGTCCTCCACGGTCATTAGCTCCTCCTTGGGGGCGTTGGCCACGGCATCCATCGTCTCGAAGTGACGGGCGAGTTTCTTGGCCGTCACCTCACCCACGAAACGGATGCCCAAGGCGAAGAGCACACGCTCGAACGGCACCTGCTTCGACGCTTCGATGCCCGCCAGGATGTTCTGCACGGTCTTCTCACGGAAGGAGAGCGTCTTGGACTTGCCGTTTTCGTCTTCGATAACTTTTTCCAACCCAAAGAGTTGCTCGTAGGTTAGCGAATATAGGTCAGCGCTGTTTTTTACCAAACCGTTGGCGAAGAGCATGTCGATTTTGCCTTCGCCGAGGGAGTCGATGTTCATGGCCTTGCGGGCGATGAAATGCTCCAGACGGCCTTTGATCTGCGGGGCGCAGTGATCGGCGTTGGGACAGAAGACACCAGCCTCGCCTTCCGCCTGTTGCAGCTCGGTGCCGCAGACAGGACAGTGCGTGATGAAACGCACCCGTTGTGCGTCGGGGAGCCGCTTGTCGGTATCGACCCCCACGATTTTGGGGATGATTTCGCCGCCCTTCTCCACGAAGAGACTGTCGCCCTCGCGGATGTCCATCTCCGCCATGAAGTCGCGGTTGTTGAGGGTGGCGCGCTTTACGACCGTTCCTGCCAAAGAGACAGGGCTGAGGTTCGCCACCGGTGTGATGATACCGGTTCTGCCCACTTGGAAATCAACGCTGAGCAATTTCGTGGAGACTCGCTCGGCCTTGAACTTGTAGGCGATAGCCCAGCGCGGACTCTTGGCCGTGGCTCCCACCTGTCGTTGCTGTTCAAAGTCGTTGACCTTGATGACGACGCCGTCGATCGGGTAGGGGAGTGTTTTGCGCTTCTCGTCCCACGTGTGCAGGAAGTCGTAAACCCCTTGCAAATCCGCCACTTTTTCCATCACGTCGGGCTTGCGGAATCCCCACTCGTGAAGTTTCAGCAGGCGGTCAAAGTGGTTGCTTCCGGGCAGTTGCTCGCCAAGACCGAAGTAGAGTTTGAAATCGAGGCCGCGTTTGGCGACTTCGGCGGAATCCTGCAGTTTGAGGCTTCCGGAGGCGGCGTTGCGAGGGTTGGCAAAGGGGGCTTCCCCGATCTCCTCGCGCTCGGCGTTGAGCTGCTCGAAGCTGCTGAATGGCATGATGATCTCGCCGCGCACCTCGATGAGCGGCGGGAAGTCGCCCTGCAGCTGCAGCGGAATGGTGCGGATGGTGCGCACATTGGCGGTCACCACGTCGCCGCGGGTGCCGTCGCCACGGGTCACCGCACGCACTAACACGCCGTTCTCGTAGATCAGACTGATGGCCACGCCGTCGTATTTGAGTTCGCAGACGTACTCGGGGGAGGCGGCAAGGAGTTCGCGCACGCGGCGGTCGAACTCGGTGAGATCCTCCTGCGAGTAGGTGTTGCCCAAAGACTGCATCGGGTATAGGTGCGCCGCGCTTTGGAAGTGCTTCGTCACCTCGCCGCCCACACGCTGCGTGGGGCTGTCAGGCCGGCGCAGTTCGGGATAAGCGGCCTCAAGGTCAATGAGTTGCTGCAACAGCTGGTCGAAGTCGTAGTCCGAAATCGTAGGATTGTCCAGCATGTAATACTGGTAGTTGTGCCGGTTGATTTCCTGAATGAGGCGGTCGATGCGCTCCTGCGGGGTGGGGGTCTTCTCTTCCATCGGTCTGATTTTGGCGGCAAAGGTACATATTTTGGTGACAGGATGGCGGAATAGGTATCAAAATTTTTTTTCTTTTTATTTGGGCGTTTCGGCGCGGCGGCACCACCATTTCTCACCCTCGTCCCGGCAGGGACGGCACATTACCAGCCCTGAAGCAGTTTTGGACCATTTTGGAGAACAAAAGCAAGAAACACCGTAACGAATATGTGGTGGAATACACAGTGGACGAGAAAGATTATCAGTACGCGGTGGAGATGGGGGCGAAATAGTGTTTTGTTAATTGTTTCCTACAAGCGGAATCCCCAACTGCTTGCAAATTTTCTTCGCGAGTATATCATCAATATCATTGTGTAGCGGTATGATTGTCCGTTTACCAGAATCTTCGTTGATGAATTGGGCGTGACTGCCTTTTTGTCTTCCGGTTGGGTAACAATGATTTGTTCTCAAGTGTTTCAGGAGTTTTTCTTTTTTCATGCGTTCACGGTCAGTCTTCTGTGAAATACTTTACGGTTTTTATATAGTTCTTTGAGTTCGTCCCGACGGCACTCAATGGCCAGTTCAATGGCTTCTTTCATGTTGGACATGAGTTCATCCAAAGTGTTTCCTTGGCTCATCGCTTCGGGGAGTTGTGAACATTGTCCGACATAGACGCCTGTTGTTGGGTTTTTCTCTATGATGATGCTGTATTCCATAGTGTTTTCTACTTTTTTATTAATGCGGCAAAGATACGCTTTTTTAGCAAATGACTATGTGATGGAATTTTTCCATTCCCCTCTAACATTTACTTTAGGCAATAAATAATCCCGAAATTGCGTTACTGAACCCGTTCAGTTAACTATACGATATGAGAATTTTCCTGAAAATCCTGATGTGGGTGGCGATTTCCCTTTGTGCGTTAATCTCGTTCGCTTTCGTTGCGTTTGCAATATACGATGGTACTTTCTATCAAAAAGAGCTGCGTAAGATAGGGAAACAGTTGAATGCTATGGAAGGGGTTACGGTACTTAATATGTGGGGACACAGGGACATCACCTTGGAGGAAATTTCCGCAGCAATCAATATCAAAGGCAAGGGCGGAATGGTCATATATGATATGTGGAGGGATTCAAAAGATTCAACCGATGGACTGAAATGGCACTCACTTGAACAGATAGGCAATTATTCGTTTACTTTTTATGATTCCAATGGAGGTGTTGGGCCAGGATTCAGCAAAAAGGATTTGGAAAACTATACAGGCTTGCAACTTAACACGGTTCAAGAATTGGTGGACAACTATGACAGAATCTATTTTGTGATAGACAGTCTGAAACAGAAAGACACGCTTACCCATTATCTTTCTGACCATTACGAGTTCTATTTGTGGATAAAGGATGAAGATGCACAGCAGGTGGATCCGATTTTTGTTCTTGGGAATGCCAAAGAAGGCCACGATTTTGCCCGCTCGTTGCATTGGGAATATGAGAATGCATATTACAATCGGTATCCGGAGGAGTGAACATTTACGTAAACTTGTACTATTGACTTTTCCAAAGCGTGCAGGATGCACGCCATCTTAGTAACCCCACACGAAACGAACAAAGTGAGTGCCGTGTGGGGTGAACGTGCGCTTGAGGGAGGCTGCGTGTCGGAGACACGCTACTATCACTGTGAAGTAGCGTGCCTCCAGCACGTATGTCCGTGCATCGTACCTGCTACCCCATACAAGCGGAACGAAGTGGAGCGCAGTATGGGGTTATTAGGATTTCGTGCCTCCGGCACGAGACCGTTCGATGAAATCTCCTTCTTTCTCAAAATTGTGTACTTTTGCAACACCTTATTAATCCCGATTCTAATGCCCAAACGCTCCATCCTCTTCTTCTTCATCCTGCTGATAATCAGCCTGTCCGCCTTTGCGCAGCATACACCGTGCAAGGTTACTGGCAAAGTGGTTGATGACAAAAACTTCGCGATGCCCTACGTTTCCGTGTATGCCTCGCAACAGGACAGCGTTGTGGCGGGTGCACTTACGGATCAAAACGGCCAGTTTTCTCTGAAAGTGCCCCGGTCGTCGAAAACTTATACCCTGACCGTGATTTACATGGGCTATAAGTCGAAACATCTTGATTTTACGGCAGATAAGAATGAAGTTTCTTTGGGGAATATTCCAATGGAGGCCACGTCGCAGGCACTGGAAGAGGTGAACATTTCGGCGAGGGATGGCGGACGAACAATCGTCACTGCCGAACACACCACCATAATGCCCACGGATGCCACGACTATGATGACCGGCACCGTCGCGGACCTCCTGCGCCAGCAGTCCTCCGTGACCGTTGACCCCGATGGCAATGTCTCCATCCGCGGCAACGGCAATGTGCTGCTGCTCCTCGACGGGGTGCCCACGAACCTCGGTTCCATCAACGCGATACCCTCCTCCAATGTGGCGAGCATCGACATCATCACAAATCCGAGTGCCAGTTACGACGCGGATGGCACGGGTGGCATCATCAACATCGTCACCAAGAAGGATGGGAAGAAAGGCCTCAGCGGGATGGCGGCGGTCAACTACGGCTTCAACCACTTCACCAACGGCAGTCTCGCGCTGAACTACACCCGCAATAAGTTCGCCCTGCGCTTCAACTACCAGGTAAAATACGAGGACGACCTCAACGACGGCTACCTCTACCGCTATTACCGCACCACCGGAGACAGCCTCAGCCAGCAAATCCACGCCCTGCGGACGGTCTTCAACAACAACATCGCCCTTGGATTCACCATCAAGCCCGATATGCGGAACAAGATCGATGCTGACTTCCGGCTCATCCTGCCCCGCTTCAACACCGTGCAAGACCTCTCCAACGACTGGTTCCACGACGGCATCCTGATGCACGAGAACCGCCGCAGCGACGTGACCTGGAACCGCGAGAACCTCGACGGGACGTTAGCCTATTGGCACGGTATACGTCCCAGGAAACTCTCCTTCTCCATCAAAGCGAACGTCTCCAAAATCTGGGGCCACCGCCCGTCGTACTACTTCTTGGAGGGCGATTCGGTCAGCAAGTCGGTGTCGGGCGGCAGTCCGCTGCTCACCTCCGCGCAGACGGACTGGTGCGTCATCGAGAAATACGGTTACTGGAATGCGGGCGTGAAGTTCTCCTACCGCCAGAACGACATCTACCACAACTTCTTCGTGCGCGACAGTCTCGGTTGGGACTACTCCCATCAATTTAGCAACGACCTGATGCACAGGGAGTACGTGCCCGCCGCCTATGTGCAGTTTACCTCTACGGAGTGGCGCGATCGGTTCACTTGGAGTGCCGGTCTCCGTGCCGAATACAGCCATACGCATTTGCATAGTGAGAAAGAGCTGTTGGACGAGTGGTCGCAGCATTTTTTCCTTGGTCCGTCGTTGTCGTTCAAGTACAAGATTTCCAAGAAGCACAGTCTGTCGCTGGCTTATTCGAGGCGCATCACGCGGCCCACGTATCCGCAGCTCAACCCCTACATGAGCATGATCGACCCGCACAACTTCGAGCAGGGCAACATGCACCTCCAGCCCGAGACCGCTGACAACGCGGAGCTGCTCTACCAGTTCAAGGTGCCGAAATGGGCCGTGAACGTCGGCATTTACGGCAACTACATCCACAACTACATCACGCAGGTGGCCCGTTTCGAGGGCGACATCCTGCTGATGACCTACATCAACGCCACTTCGCAGACCAAGGCGGGATTAGACCTGAGCGTGAAAGCCGACCCGTGGAAGTGGATGACAGCGACGCTCGGCACGAACACCTACTATCTCCGTTCGGTGGGCAATATCGGGGAATGGGACATCTCGAACAGCGGCTGGGTCAACAACAGCAACCTCCGCCTCGATTTCCGTCCGATCAAGGGGATGAACATCAACCTGCAGTATTTCGTGAACACGCCGCAGTATTACCCGCAGTTCACCACGCGCCTCTCGCACTACCTGAACATCGGCATCAGCCAGAAGTTCCTGAAGGGCACGCTCACGGTCTCCGCGCAGCTCATGGACGTCTTCAACACCCGCAAATGGGAGATCTTCTCCGACAACCAGTACTATCAGTTAGACAATATGTTACACGGCAAGAGCCGGATGTTCTGGTTGGGCGTGAGCTACAACTTCAACGCCTACAAGAAGGCCGGTGCGGGAAAAACGGAAGGGGAGGACAGAAGCAAGATTCGGACGGGGGTGTAAAGTAATTCATCATCATGCTATATTTATCTGCGTAAGTCTGCGAGATCTGCGGGAGAAAATATGCCCGCTGAACCCGCAGATTTTGCAGAAGCTATTCTATAAGCATTTTGGAATACAGTTTTACTTCTTTTCTATACACAAAATATTAAAAGTTTGTGGCTGGTCAAAGCAATTATGATAATTCCCGCTCAATGCTACATTTACATTTTGTAAATTGTATTTCTTGAACGTGTTGCGAACACCTGCAATTAGATAACATAAAT
>JAEEGJ010006226.1_pt1 | contig 36110 bp, 21 predicted proteins | sample 8958761 | NCBI WGS metagenome assembly JAEEGJ01 (sample SAMN16246546, study PRJNA631951) | gut metagenome | biome: gut microbiome; feature: rumen; material: RS-attached | host: Bos | place: Iran: Karaj | collected 2018-10
GTGTTATCAAAAGGATGAATGCCATGACACAGAGAACAATCATGTTCAATCTGAGCGACGTGTGGGGGCCAAGGCATTTAGACAACTTCGTCATGCAGATGCGGTTAAAGTGTCGACAGTCAGAACTTCTGTTCTATATTTATAATTTTTGCAAATATAGGAATTTTTCCGTAGATGACAATGTAGCGCTTCTTCTTTTAAACTATTTTAACGCCTCTTTCGGTAAAATATTACTATCTTTGCGGGCGAAATGAAGCAAATGAAATTGATCATATGTGTATTGGCAATGCTGATGCTTGTGCCTACAAAGGGTGCGGCAGAGGCAAACACTAAGTGGGAGCGGCTATGGGAAAAGGCCGACAGCCTGTATGGTGTGCAACAATACGACGAAGCACTGCGATATGCAGAACTCTCGGCAGAGGCCTTGCGCAATGAGCATAGCATCGAGGGCGAATCAGACGTCATGAACTTGATGGCACTTATCTATGTGCGCAAGGGGGAATTCAACGAAGCCGTGAAGTGTGCCCGTCGCTGCTATGAGATCGACGTGAAACAGGGCGACCCCGACAATATCTCATCGTCGCTCAACACGTTGGCTGGCATCTATATGAGCATGCGCCAACCTCGCGAGGCCGAAAAATATATCCTAAAAGGTATTGACTACGCCAAGAAAACCGACAATCCTCAGCGGATGGCCGTGCTCCATGGGATGGCATCAGAGGTGTATCAGCACTTGGGCAATCACGAGCGCTCGCTATATTATGCTACGGAGGCCTACGAGATGGAAAAAGCGTTGGGACGTAAGGACAAGATGGCCATCCGTCAGGCTGAACGAGCCCCCGCACTGATAGCCCTGGAGCGATATGATGAGGCTCAGAAGGCATTGAATGAGGCGATCCCCGGACTGCGCGAGAGCGGCAACTTGCACTCGCTGGCCATCGCCTGCAACCAGATGGGACTGTTGATGCATCGGGCTGATAACGACAGTGCTGCCGTGCGCTATTATCACGAGGCGCTGGACATCCTCATTGCCCAGCATGACTTGTATAATGAGAGCCGTTCGCGCCAAGGACTTTACGAGGCGCTGCGTCAGACCAACCCAGCAAAGGCGATGGAGCACAATGACCGATACTTGGAACTGCGCGATTCGCTATACGATAAGGATACAGGTGAACTGCTGTCGAAATATGCCGCAGAATACGGCGTTGGCGAACTGAAGGCCGAGAATCGACAGATGCAGAACTATATCATCATCGGTATTGTGGGTTTGGTGGTATTGGTCTGTCTTGGTTGTGTGCTTGTTTGGTGGATGCGACGAAGGCAGAAGCAACGCATTACACAGCTGATCAAGCAGATTGAGGCACTGAAACCTCAGCCTACAGTTGCTGAGGAGCAGCCTGACGAGGTTGTAGAGGAGGACAATGAAGACCATAAGTTCCTCATGAAACTGGTGGAGGTGGTGAATGCCAGTCTGCCTACGGGCCATTATGGTGTGGAGCAGATTGCTCAGGAGATGAACATGAGCGTACAGACCTTCCGTCGTCGGTTGTTGAGTGCTACAGGTGAGAGTCCGAAGGCATTTATTTCGGCCTTGCAGATGGAGCGGGCCGCAAAGCTGTTGACCGATAATCCGGATATGCCGATTTCACGTGTCGCAACTCTCTGCGGTTACGATGAAACCAATTCGTTTGGCCGTTCCTTTAAGCGTTTTTACAACCTCACACCGAGTCAATATCGCGATAAAACCGCCTGAAAACAGCATTTTGGAAGATTCTGCAGGGTGCGCGAACGATTTTTGGAAGAAAATGTTCACGCACCCTGTTACTTTTTGGCGTAACTTTGCACCCAGAAATTCAATGCGATCATGGTGGACATGCAACAACGACCAACAGAACGTCAAAAGATAGCCCGAAGGATGGCCTCCGAGTATCTCGCATTCCTGATCGACATGGAGAAACTGATCAATTATAATCAACCACTCAAATAAAAACAAGATGAAAAAGATGAATCTTATGAAGGTGGCAGTAGCCGTAGCTCTGCTCTTCGCAGTGAACATGGAAGCCGATGCACAGTTCGGCAATCTGTTGAACAAAGCCAAGAAGGCCGTAAAGGAGAAAGCCGAGAAGGTTGTGGATGGTTCGTCAACCAGTTCGATAACCTCTCCGAGCAGTGTGAAGGACGTGGTGACCTCAGTAGCATCACCAGTCGATAAGCCTTGGACGATGTCGTATGAAGGACAGTCGAAGGTCTCTCAGTATCTCGAACACATGGAAAACGTTTCTTCTGAAGAGGTGGCTATGCTGCGCGACCAGATGATCAAGCGCTACCTCTACAACGAGGCTGCACACCCCACAGGCGGCGATCAGGAGAACCAGCTCTTTGCGGGATTCGTCAACCAGATCTGGAACAATATGGGTATCCTCAATCCGTATAAGGTAAAAATTGTCAATGGCCGTTTTGACTTCGAGGCTCGAGGAAAGGTGGAACTGATTACCTTCGGTCCCAGCGCCTATGTGGAGGTAACTGACAAGGGCGAGGCCTTCTTCACTTCAGCCAGCAGTCACGACCGCACCTATCTTAATGAGGAGCGTCTGGCTAAGGCAAAGGACAACTTGAAACGTGTTGAGAACTACCGTACCTTCTTCGCTGCTGCTGGCAAGGGACTGTCGAAGGATATGATGGAGACCTTTGAGGACGGCTACAACCGCGCTACGATGTATGTCACTTATTTATCAGATGCCATCAAGGGCAATTCACCTGCTAACATCGAGCGCCGTGCTATGCCGAAGGCCGGAAGTCTGAACGGTCAGTTGCACGCCGCTGCCTTGGCCATCGCCAAGAAGCGTATGCAGAACGTCGTGGATGTCGTGATCACTCGCGACCAATGGGACATCAAGCGCAACGCACTCGGTGTGATTCTGTATCGCGTAGCCTATGGTTACTACATCGTAAAGGACGAGCAGGGTCGTAAGGCCGTCAGCCACTCATGGGCACAAGATTACCAAGGTGGCAAGTATGGTTCACTGCGTCATTTCGGCGTCGGCGCAGAGGGTTCCTTTTACGTAAAATAGCACAGGCCATTACCATCAAGAGTTATATAGGACCACTTATACTTCAAACCCTGCTGATTCTCCACAGAACCAGCAGGGTTTGTTGTCCTCTTGAACTTCATTGATTATCTCTTCAAGTGCTTCTTACCATTCTTTATGACGATACCCTTATAGTTGTTATCAACACGTTGACCACGGAGGTTGTAGACGGGGGCGTCTGACTCCTTAGCGGTGATCGTCTTGATACCGTCGGGATCGCTATTCCAGGATATCTCCATCGATACTTTCAGCCAAAGATATCGGAAGGGCGCCGTGCTATTGCCTTCATCATCGGTCTTGCAAGCGAAACGGAGCCAGCGAGTGAAGGTAACGGGGCTCGTCATGCCATCCAACAGGTACTCCATCAGCTCTTGCGGTATACCAAATGTCATGCGATGCTTGCCCATGCCGTCATAGTTGGGATAGAAGGTAGCTACGGCTATGTAATCGTATTCCGGCTCGGCATACTCGGCATCCTCGGGGTCAGGCAGCTTGCCGTGATTGCCGAAAAGATCGTCGCCGAAATTGAAAATCAGCATATCATAGTTATTGGTACTGTATGAGCCGTCTTGATTATTATTATAGGCGTAAGGCGACACATAGCGGGCATCCTTGCTAGGTACTTCGTAATCATCGGTGAAACAGTCTACCCAGAAATTGTCGAAGAATTGTGTCTCGTCCATTTTTAGATAGCCGTACATTGCTGTCGAGAGCGCCGTCCAGTCGATAGTGAAGCCAGTACCTGTTCCCTTGTATTCCTTCTGGATCGTGGGATATTCGAATGCAACGTCATTCGTGGGAGCTGTTACATTGGGATTATCTGGATTGTCCGGATTGTCGGGATTATCTGGGTTGTTTGGATTAATCGGGTCCGGATAGTCAGGATACGAGCCTGTGGGATAGGGAGCATCATAAGTTGGATAGTTGGTGAGGGTGAGCGTGTTACCGCTGATTACAGCCTCTACATATCGCCAGTTTACTCCCTGACAGGCGTGCCAGGTGTTCTCGCTGGGCTCCCTATATAGAAGAGTAATACGGTATGTACCATCGCCATACTGGCTGCTGATGTTGATGGTTGGCGAGGAAGTGGAATTATAGGTTGGATCGAAACTTGCCGCATTGTAAGTATACAGCAAATCCCAACTGTTGTCGGGCTTGTTGATAGCCAGCGCAATCTGGTACTGGCTAGTCTGCATCAGTGAATTTCTCAATCTCCAGAAGAAGCTCACGTTGTTGAAGGGCTGCGATGCGGAATTTCTGTAATACTGATAGCTGCCGACGGCCTCCATTTGCATTAACGAGAAGACTGCGCCGTTACTGATATTACCTCCTGAAGGACTGATGTTGACACATGCCACCAACTCCGAGCTGTAGTCTGTGCCGTTGCCGATCATAGCCTCCATGGCAAAATAGCCGTTCGCTGTTCCGCCCCAGCCCCAGTTCACTGCATAATAGCCCTGACTATAACCATGGCAGATAAAGGTATGGCCGTTTAAGTTGTCGTTGCCCACCTGACCGCTCAGTATGAACGGGCGTCCCTTGCTCAGTTCATTGTAGAGGAGGTCATCCCAGTCGGTCGAGCTGTAAGCATTACGATATATATTCTGTATGTTCTGGCCGTAACCGAACACATTCACAAAAGTGATGGGGATTAATGCTCCCACAGCCCCAGTAGTGGTCTGGCCGTAGTTGGCCCTGATGGCCTGTCCGGCGTAGCGAACCAACCAAGCGGCATCGTCGGCAGTCATATTTGAATAGTTGATGCTGCGCGAACTTAAGGCCTCCAGATAGTGCCCGTTTTCATCACTATAACCACTTATGCTCGGCAGCGTCGTGGGATTGCCGTGAAAGGCCAGCATCTGGGCTATAGCAGTCGGCACACACCCCGACACACAGTTCTGGGGGCAGTGGGCGTTGTAAGGATAATTCTGGCTCCATGAGTAGCTCATCATTGGCGCGACATCCGCTTTTGAGGCACGGTGGAGTGCTGATTCTTGAGTGACGGGGAGGTCGTCTGGAATAGAAGCAATGCTCTCGTCATAGAGGCTGAGCCACCATTTCATGTTCTCTGGCATCTGGCTGTAGTCGAGGTTGCCCTCTTCGCTGTAAGCGAGAATCTCACGGGCACGACTGTCGCCTGACACGATGACGAAACCTCCATTGTTCTCTACATTAAACATATAGAGATGCTGGTAGGGGTGAGCCGTTGTCGCACGACGAAGTTGGCCTTGTGAAACTGGGCTCACGATGTTTTTTCCTTGAAGGAACTGCTGGGCTTTCTGCAAAGCCTCCTGCTCGCTGATAGGCTGGGCACTGACGCCGAGCGCGAGCATCATCAAAAAGAGTAAAGTTGTTTTTCTCATGTTAGTAAATATTATGTTTGACTATTGTTTGATTAAAAGATATCAGAAATTATAGAAGCTGAAAAAATACAGAACGGCAACCTTTCGAACATCGCTCATGTTGTCAACACGGCCTACGATAGAGCCACCCTTCACAACATCGCCATTGTTGCGGATCTCGCCAACAATACTGCCACCAAGCCAGACCTTGTTGCCTTGTACTTTGCCGATGATAGAACCATTCTTGCGAATATCGCCACTGTTAAGAATCTGACCAGCTACGCTACCTCCAACCCAAATATCGCCGTTGGGCGAGAACTTGCCACGATTAGAACCGCCAATCCATACCTCATTATTGGCGCGGATCTCGCCTGCCACGCTACCGCCTTTCCATAGGCGCATGGCTTTACCGCCACCGGCTGCTTCGTTTCTCTGATTAGCCTTCGCTGAGGCAAGCTGTGCCTGGCGACTCTCCTGAATCTCTTTCACCCGAGCATCGTATTTCTGCTTGTACTCTTCGAGCATCTCGTTTGTAGCTATCATGTTGAAAAGTACATAGACCTCAACCTCTTTGTCAATAGGCGAATTAGCCCGAATCATTTTATCATTGAACATATAGACATTTCCATCGTCGTCAACCTTGCCGACCCATGCGCCGTTATGCTTCACTTCACCCGTGGACTTGTCAAGGGAAATGCCTTGGGTCTTTGTGCTGTTCATCGTGCCATTGGCATTGATTTCCCCCTTTCTGTTTCCATCTTCAAAGACTACGGAGCCGTCTTCCTTGAATGTGTAACTCTGAGAAAACCATTTGCCACTCTCGTCTTGGGCAAATCTTTCGAAAGTGCGAGTCTTGGGATGCCATAGTCCAAGCCGGTTGCCTGACGCGTAATAGAACTCCACATCGCCCTGATCTGCATCAGGCTTTGGCAGATTCATTTGAGGATCTGTCTGTTCCTTTACTTTCTTATCAACAGTTTTCTCGATTTTTTCCTGTGCTTTCTTCTTAGCGGCATTCAGGAGTCCGCCGAATTGGGCGTAAGTGTAATTGCTAGTAGCAAACAGCAGGGCTATGCCTACGGCGAGTCTTAGGATGTTACATGATTTCTTCATAATGACAGGTCTTTAAATTATTAGTTTGCAAACTTTTGGAAAATGATGTTGCAAATATAAACAAAAATTTCGAAAGTACCAAGAAAATAGTCAAATAATAGATTCTTTTGGGGTTATTCGCCAATAATATGGGGTTATTTTCAAATAATATAGGAGTATTCTCAAATAATACAGGAGTAATTTCAAATAGTATGGGAGTATTTTCCGATGAATGTTTTGTTTTTCCTTAGAATTGTATTACCTTTGTAGCACAAAATCAAATCAAACGGCAATGAACGGCGATAAGGAAAAGAGAATCATAGAGTTGGCGGGCGATCAGGAGATGATGCGGCTGCTCAATCTGGCAACCCTTAACTGGGAAATAGCAAAGAACCGCGTGGAGCAGATAACACAGGAGCGCGAGGAAGGTATCAACGATGACAACGGCGTGGAGATGATACCCGTGTTCGTCCGCATGGAACGCGTCTATGCCTGTATGTACAACTTGTTACGCCGTCCGCAAGCCTATTTGCTGCCCTCTGTCATCAACCGTCTGAGCCCATTCATCAACGAAAAAGGCATGGATGCCGAACTAGTGCCGCTGATGTCTGAAAAAGACGAAAGTGAATCGGACTTTTGGGCAACGCTACCGGAAAGCCAGACCGAAGGAATCGATGTCAGTCCCCAGATAAAGGAGTTGCTTCCCGGACTGTTAACGAAATATTTGACACCTCATATGGACTATGAGAGCATCAGTGAAGTGTTAAATGTATTGGACAACAATTTGAGTTCGCTGGTGAAGGCAGCTAATGAAGAAGGCCCGAAGGGCAGTGGACTTTTCGCCTTGAGCAAGATACTAAGTAAAACTGCTTACGACAATCGTGTGCTGATGGCTATGGGTCTATTGATAAGGCACATGGTTGTGGAACTTATTTGTAAGAAACTCGACATACAGAACTACGAAGATGCCGCGGTTGCCAACTTGTTCGAGCAGGCCAAGAAGCAACTGATGGAGAGCGATGCCTGGCAAGAATACTGGACAAACCACAAGCGCCTTTTGGAGTCAAAAGGCTCCTTGGACATGCAATGGAAGCAGGACGCAGCAGAAACAGAGCAATGGCTGTTGAACTTACACGGGTACCTATATAATAAATGGAACGAGAGTCCAGAAGCCTTCGGACAGGCTCTGAAACGCGAAAGGCTCGACGATGATAAGCTTTTGTTGCTGCTGTTCTATCTGGCCAAGAAGGACGCCATCGCCCTCGAAACGGAAGAGCCTGGCAAGCGTCGAAAGAAGATGCAAGAAAGAGCCTTCGAAACCGCCATGAAACTGGAAAATCTTGCTGCTGGGAAATACTTTAATGACTACGCAGCCATCTGGCAGCGCATTATCCTGAGCGAGAACATCTCCCAACAGTTGTTGAACTACAACTCGAGCAAATATAATCAAGGGTTCAACATGATGTGCCTTTGCAAGATTATAGGCTATCTGCATCGCGAATACCACTTCTATGGCAGTAAAACGCCCGAAGATATGGGGAAACTTTTAGGCGATAGGTACGTGAAAAATTCCTACGACACTTTTTCCAGCTATATCAAGAAGAAAGAAACGATGCTTAACGGTCTGTGTTTCAAAGAGATAGATGAAGCACTGAAAATAGATAAAAAAGAAAATTCGGAAACGTAGGTTTTCACTTTTTTCACCTCGAAATTTGCAGCTGATGAGTAATACAATTAATTCCGTCAGCGGCAAGTCTTGCCAGACAACACTTGAAGCTGCCCGCCCCCTGCAGGCGGAAAATCATGCCGATGAGATGATCCTCGACGTGAAGCAGATAGATAATTACGTTGATAGCCTACTTGAGTACAACGGACTGCGTAGAGATACTAAGCAACAGCGTGCAAGGCTGCTTCTGCAACATCTGTACACGGCAGCGACCATGTTCAGCCAAATGAACGACGAGGAAAAGCTGATAATCGCCGCTATGGAGAAAAAGCTGGGCAAAAATTTTTCGCCAATCAAAATTTGTCTAAAAGAGAGAAAAAGAAGGAAAGACAAAGAAAAAATTCCCCCACACCCCTTTAGAAAAGAAAAAGAAAGCAAAGAAAAAGCAGACAAAATTTTATATATTGCGGAGCGTCGCGAAGCTTTTCATCAGTTGTGTTTAGGGTATGTCGGGAAGTATGACGTTAAGCGTTTAGCTGACTTCTACCGCTATTGGAGCGAGGAGAATCCGAGGACGGGCAAGATGAGGTTCGAGGGAAAGCGATACTGGAACCTCGACAGCCGGCTGGAACGGTGGATGAACACGAGTTATTGCTCTGACAACACTGCCGCCGAGATACGTTTGGATCGTACGAGGAAGAGACAGGCTAAGGAGAGCGCCGACAACGAACAGCAGCAAGCCATTGCCAAGCAGCAACAGGCCATTGCCGCCGAGCGCGAGGCCGAAAACCAGCAGCGCGAACTGGCACTCGAGCAGAGCCGTCAGAACAGCATCTCGCTGGAGGAATATGCCAAGCAGAATCCCAACTCAAAGTTGGTCAAGATGGTCAGCAAGAAAGGAGGTTCGTGTCACAATGTACCCTGACCCCAGCCTGCTACAAAAAGAATCGCTACCATTGCTGATAGCGATTCTTTGTCTAAAGGGCTCACAGGACCTGCCCCCGTGAGTTGTCCAAAACTCCCAATGAGTTTCGACTTTATGGTATGGGCAATGTATTTAAATCGACAGTTATATAACCGAAGTCATCTTTTTCGATATGGAAATCTTTGAAATCATTCCGATTATTGCATTTCACCGATATATTAGCGTAGCTTAAGCCAGTCTCCTTGTTCGCATAATAATGGCCATCATTATCATAACGAATATTGCTCGCATTTATGGACCAGGTCCAAATGTTGTCCCAAGCGTCGATGTTAACACATTCGATTCTCAGGTTGCCAATTGCCCTGGAGTTACGCAGACCGACATTGATGTCATCCGAGAAGTTGTCGATATCAAAGGAAGCATTGTAACGTTCGCCTTCCTTATTTTCGAAAGAGAGTTGTATATGCTTGCCATCTATTACAAAATTATGGTATAAATCACCAGATATATAAGTAATATCGTCAACCCATTCATATTTACGATTATCATGTAATTTATCGCCATCCCAAACAACTGTCCCCTTTAATTCACGACGCTTATAATGAACAGGAATGCTTACGTGAACTTTTGCACCTTGAATCTGCAAGTGCTCACACAAGTTGTCTGCTTGATTGACAACGACATTCTCGGTAATGTATTCCTTACCATTCTCATCGGTACAGAAGATGGTGACAAGTGCATTATGGTAGTGCGGACCTGGCCATGTATAATATTTCTTATTTTTCAGTGTCGTTATGCGCATGCCACCGTCAACCACTTCAGCTGTAAGCCATTCCTTGTCGGCATCATTCATTCGCACGCCAAGTGTTCCCTTTCCATAATTCTTCAGTTCTACAATTTCCGAACCGCCATCAGCTGTGAAGGTCAGATATCTCTTTGATATCGTGTATGACATGGCTTGGGCACCCTCCTCGGCATTATAGATCTCGTCGCAGAACACCAGATACCTGCCGTCGGGCGTCACCCACGCATATTTCTCGTCACTGTAGGTCTTGCCGCTCGAATTCTTGTAGTTGCGACTCACCGTGTAGCGGATGAAATAGTCGTAGTTCTTTAGTACGGCGAACATCCATTCCCTTCCTACGCTATAATACTCGGGCTTGGTGTCGCGTACGCATTGCTTTACCGTGAATACGCCATCGGCATAGGTCGTTACCTTCTCGGGCGTGAAATACTTTTCGAGATAGGTACCGTCAGTACCGAACTTGACCCATAGGTAATAGCCGGAATCCGTATCGTCACTGTGTTTCCACGAGTTAAAGAGCAGCTGGTCTTCTTCCACCGTAGGCACAGTAGTACTCTCATCGCTGGCTGGCTGTATCACTCTTACCGTTGCCGTCCTGAGCACCGCACCGTTGTCGTCAACGAACTCTATGGTGACCGTGGCCCTACGCTCCTCGCTGACAGGATTCTCTTCGACATCCAACTCAGCCTGGCGCCACTGCATCAGTGCAGCCTTGCACCAGTTGGCACTGCTCGATATGCGCAGATAACTATACTCACCCCGCAAATCTATGTCCACATCGTACAAGCCGCCTCGTGTGCTGGCTATCACTTCTGTCGGCGACAGCGTCAGGGTGCCAAGCGGCTCTTGATAGGCTACAAAATCTCTCTGGACTTTTGTGCCGTCCTTCATCTGCACCTCGAGTGTAAACTGCCAGTGCCTTTCTTCCGGAATAGCTGTCGGCTCAGCATGAAGGGTTACGATATCGCTTCTACATACGCCACCGAAACCGGTTCCGTTATGAATGAATATACTAGCAGGCGTGCTTACGAGATCCACGTTTTCACCAACAATACTACAGGTGATATCGCCTCCTTCAGGCGGGAAGGCCGGATGCTTTGGGTTAATGGTGAACAGATCAAAGGCTCCCTTTTCACGCTGTTGGACGGGCAGGGTAGCTTCGAAAGACTCTCCCGAAGTCAGTGTGATGCGATAGATAACGCCTCCTGTACGGGACTCTTCCTCATTGGAATAGGCCTTGGCACGCACTCTGATATACCTGCCGTCCAACTTGGCCTGATCTATCCAGTCGTCCTCTTCTCTTGGCTTGACCTCCTGTTTGCTGATGTAGGGCTTAAAGCCATCATCCAGTAGGAGATAGTCGATGAACGCCTCTCCGGTATCGCTTACTGCGGCACCGTCGAATTCCTCTGCCATCAGGACGACTGTTCCTGGTACAAATCTGACGTCTTTCAGCAGGGGCGTTTGCTGCACATAGATTTTGGCATGTCCCTTGTCGCCATTAGGCAGGATCAGTTCTGCAGTGATGATGCCATCTCTGGTTGTCTTGAAACTGGGATTGGGCTTAACCCTGATGCTATATTTCTGCCTTATCTGTTTGTCGTTGATCGCCGTAGCAGATCCGTCTTCAGACACCTCCAGCCACTTGTTGTCGCTGCTTTCCAATTTGAGACTTGCTCCATTGGTGTAAGTGGCCGTGACGGATGTTGTAAGGTAGCCTTCGCTGAACGCCAGACTATATCCTGGCACATAAAAGAAGTGGTCTGAAAGCTTTAGAACACTTTCGAGATTGGCTTCCTGGGTAATGGAAATCTCCTTCGTCTCAATCTTACCATCACCTCTGGTGCACTCGATGGTGACGATTGCCTCACGCTCAGCGGGTTCCGTGTTCTCTTTGACGTCGATAGAATAAATCTTCGTTGTCTCAGCCAGTTCTTCAGCAAGTTTACAGCTTGCCCACGCTTTACCGTCCTTGCCAATGTTTTTGCTCAATTTGACATCCTTGATGGGCATATTAGCGCTGATTGCCAAATTCTCAGAGCCGCCTTCAGCAATAAATGTAAGAGGTGAGGGGACGGCGATTATCTCTGGCTCTATCTCATAGTCCAGATATGGCTTACCGACGATTTCGAAGAGATTAAACAATTTGACGGCAGGATAGATACGTGTGTTCAAACCACCATACATCTCCGAGAAGTCGACATCGTAATCTGAGAAATCACTACCCACAGTAACACCGTCGTAGGGAGAACCAAACCATTGTGTCTTAAGATGCTTACCGGTCTCTTGGTTATAGATGCTGAAGCCCACAGGCTGATTGAAAAGCGTATTGCGCGACAGATATGTCATAGCATTGACTTTGTTGCCGATGGCATCGATAGTCAGAAGTGGGTTCCTGAAATTCGGCACTAGGCCGCCTTCCCAAGGAGTTCCTAAGGCGATTGGTTCAAAAGTTACCTTTGTTGTCCAGGGACCTACTGATCCACTTAATTGGAAATTGCCATACCATTTACTTGCGATACTACCATCTCGGTTGAGCAGATCGTATACTTTCGTATCACTCGTTAACAAAAGAAGGTCATCAGCCTTGATGTCTGCACTTACCTCGCCACGCCATCCTGCCTCCAATCTGGCATAAGCCTGAGCAACTTCCTTGCAGACAGGCTTGATATCGACTTGAGAGTAAATTCCTGCATTTACTGTGGCAGTTCCCGCAAGTTTGAAATCCTTCCGAGTTAAAGGCTTGGTCGTAGTAATACTACCTATTAGTTGTTGTTCTCCTTCTCTTTGACTGTTAAATTGTATAAGTCCATAGGTTCGGAAGGCATATTCCCAGCCAGTTTGAATGAATACGCCACCACTGCCTCCAATCGTAATGCCCATTTCCCTGGAGGTTAATATAATCGGACATACAGGAAGAGGTACTAAATCTTTATACAGCGGTTTGTCATATGTGACGTTCAATGATGCTCCAAGAGAAATGTCAAAATTCAAACGGTGTTCTCCACGATAAATAAATGCAAATTGCACACCAGTAAGGAGACCAACCTGAAGGAAAGCATCTATGTCAAATTTATTGCCAAGTGTGTATGATGCTGTTCCAGAGGCACCTAATGACACCAAACTTGGGATAACAGTGAACTCATTACTTAATGACACAGATCCAGTTATGTCATCCATATCGTAATGCTGGGGCGCCCTCCTTCTTACAGCCCCCGTTGGCGACATTTCTATCCTGCCCTTGCTGACGAAACGGTCAAAGACATCTAATAAGGAAACTTCATTACACTCAACAATGATACCATCAGAGCCGTTAGATACATTTTTCACCTTACCAATGAAGCCTACAGGCATTATCTCACTCATTTCCTCGTTGGCCAATTTATCGCCCACGTTGGGAATTAATCCGCTAGGGGTGTTGGAGGCCAAAATGAGCGTCAGGCTGTCCTGCTTAATCACGTATTTCCACATATCAGAATCAAAGGTATGCGCCACGTCAGCCTTGTAGACTGTCTCCGGAGTGACGAAAGCTATCGAGTCGATAGCATCAAGGGGAATGCGGAAAAGCGTGTCGAGGGCATAGATCTCCTGAACTACGAAATCGTCGTGTAGGACACCGAGAGTATCGATGCGACTATACTCAAAGCGATCGATCTCATCGTAGAAGAACCCCAAGAATCCGCCGTCATTACGATAGATGTAGAGCGCGTCCTGAGTCTGTTTCTTCTGGGCATTCATGGGCAGCACGGTGCCGATCATCGTCAGCAGGACCGCCAAATATATAAATAAGGTATGTCGTTTCATCGCTTCATTATTTTATAGGATATCTTATCGGCTTTCACAATATAAACTCCTTGAGGGAGAGACGAGAGGCTAAGACGATATGTGCCTGCATGAACGGCTGTCAATTGTTTGACTTGTTTGCCGTCGATGCCATAAATTACAACTGTGGCACCTTCCGCCAAATGGCTGATAACAAGTGTGCCATCCTTGTAGTCAACAGTTGTTGAATTCTTATCGACTGTTAGGTCGTAAATACCCGATGGGTCGTGATCACCATAGGTAAAGCGTATGATGTCTGACAAGGCAAACGAAGCTTCGGCAACCGAAGAGGTAATAACTTTTAGGGTACTACCTTCGAACTTGACTTGCGGACGGCTACCATCCAAGACAAATTTGTGATGGGCACCATCCTTCGTCAGTACCAACAATGCCACATTGCCCGCACCAGGACCAGGATCTGGTCCTGGATCAGGATTGGGGTCTGGGTCGGGATCAGGATTGTCAGGATTTGTACCCTGATTCGGATCGCTTTCCATACCCGCAATGGGCGGAGCGAAGATATAGGCATCCTTGACGGGCTGATAGGTTGAGGCATTCATGCCGCCAGAGCAGGCGAGACGTCCGTCACTAAGCAATGTCCAAGCTGCGGTGTTAAGATCAATGTTGAAACCGTCAGCTGTGGCCATGCTCCAAGCTTCTGCTGTAATTCCATTATATCGGATAGAGATGATGTGGACGCTTCGGTTGCCGCCTGTACCGCTGCTTCCGATGATATAGCCCTCCTTTTTAGCCTCATTCCAATAAACACCACCTCGCCATGTGATTGTATTGCCAGTGGTGGGATGTTTGGAAGGAATCATCACATCTTCTTCAAGATAAACGGTTCCTTTAGGAAAGTCAATGAATGTCAGATAATAGTTGCCATCATCTGCCTTTGTCATGATCAGATACATCTCTTCTGAAGGAATATAATAGTCGCTACTACGAATCTCGTCTGGCAAATCCAAAAGATGATAGTCTGAATAAAGCGGGACTAGAGAAGTGTAACTCTCATTGTTTACTATATCATAGCCAGAAAAAGGAAAGCATACCTGATCATTATAATTTACGCTGGCTATCTGATTGCTATTGTTATCGGAAGGGGATAGGATATAGATCATATTGTCGGAATTGAATAACAGATAAGGTGCAGAATGACCTAATGACTTTTGGCCGTAACTCTGGAACTTTGTCCCATCGTAGCGATCAAACACCTTGTCATCTTCATACCAATTGCCAGAGACATAGACCTTGTTGCCGATAAGGAGACCCTTACACAAAGAGCGTTCTACGGTCATATCGGGGCCTTTTGTGAATGTCTGCGTAGTAGGATTATAGATGGATGTGGCTTTACTATGACCAACTCCCGCTCCAGAGGGACGTCCACCGCCCACCATCACACGTCCGTCGCTGAGGGTGACGGAGAAGATGGGGTCAGTTGCTCCGACTAGCGAGACGGTCTTCCATTGTCCGTTTTGCCAAAGTTCAGCACTTTTAGTGCTTTCGAGCATCTCGTTGTAGCCACCCACAACAATAAATCCGTTGCCAGATGGGAATGTCTGATGAGCATTACGAGCCGACTTCATGTCAGCAATCTTTTCATACTTGAGGGTAGACAGGACGCCAAACTTGTCGGAATTTGCTGCTTTCGGTGCTCTACTCCGGACTTTAGAGTTGAAAACCTTGACGGGCTTTCCATCCAAAATCCTCTGAGCTTGTAGACAGGCTGTTCCGGATAGCAAGGCTGTCAGAATTAGGATTAGTCTTTTCTTTTTCATAATTGTTTTCTTGTTTTGGGTTTGTATGACGCAAAGATAAGAGAAATTATTCGGAAATCCACTAACAATTCTTTTGTTCTACTTACAATTTATAATTTGTTAGTCGATTATTGGGAAATTAAGCCCTTTTTCGTATAATTATGTGATTTTCTGCTATTTTCATACAAATAAAAAGAGACAGTTTTTTTGTGGTATGAAAAAAAAGGAGTAACTTTGCAACGGAAAAAAATAGATATGAAAGCTCAACAGGCCAGACTCTGGATTCTCTTGGTGATGTGCTCACTATCGATGATGGTGAGTGCAGATTCGTTGATTAAATTACAACCTGAGCGGTTGCCCGACATGACCATTCCACGTATCTCGCATTCTACCTTTATCATAAATGGAGAACTGACGGTGGTGGGCGGCCATACTTCCGGTTTTGTACCTACCAAAACAGCCGAATATTTCAAGGATGGAGAATGGCATGTGATGCAGATGGCATATACCCACGACGACGGCTTGTGTGTTCCGCTCCGTAGCGGCAAAGTGTTGTTGGCTGGCGGCTATGAGAAGAATCTCGGCGTAGGCCAGACCATCGAGGCGGAGTTATATGATCCGGTTACCCACACTTTCGAGGGCTTCGGTTGTCTCGATAGAAGGCGGGCACATCCAACTGGCGTAGAGTTACCCAACGGACAGGTGGTCGTAGCAGGCAACTGGTATCACGACGATGCCATCGAGACCTATGACGGCGGTATGTATTTCGAGACAGCCCGTCAAGTGTCTGTACCGCGCAGTTTTCCCCGTCTGCTCTGCATTTCCGACAGCGACGTGATGGTGGTGAGCGGCTATTGGGATAACTACGGAAAAGTCATTAAAAACAATATTATAGATCGTCTGAAAGGCGAGCCTTTCCGTGTGCCGTTGTTAGAGACATGGCAGCCTTACATAATTGGGCAGACGCCCCGTAGTGACAACAGTTTCATTGGTGATATGGAGAAAGGTATCTTTGCCTATCTCTTAACTGTCAGGGATTCCGCAGGTCAGGTGGCTATCTCCGAAGTGCGCGATACGGTGTTCTCGCTGCTGCCGACGGATGGTCCTGTTCCGATGAAGACTCAGTTCGGCGCGATTCACTATGAGTCGCCTGTCATCGTGGACCGTCAGGTGCAGCGCGGCTATGTTATGGGCGGTGACTCGCTGGGACGAAAATATATCCTCTGCATCGACTATGCCAAACGACCGGCTCCTCTGACGCTCTACTATACCGATCCGCTGCCCGAAGCCGCTGGTGGTATACCAGTTCTCACGGCCGAAGGCAACCTGATTCTGGCAGGCGGCATCGCGCTTGGTGGCACTTACTTTACACCTACCAGTGCAGTGTGGATCTTTCCCGTAGGCCAGCGCACTGATTCAGAAGCAGCAGATTCTGGCAACAAGAGCCTTAGTGGTTGGATGTGGATACTGTTGGTTGCCTTGATTATCCTGGCTCTCATCGCCTGGGTTTTATATAGGACTCGCAGAAATCGGTCGGATGAAACACGTGAGTCCTCCTCCAACGAGCCCACGGAACCTGTCCCCGCGAGTCCTGCCAATCAGCTGATGCAGCGTATCGAGGCACTCATGGAAGAGCAACGTCTCTACCTCAATAGCGATTTGAAGATGGGCGACGTTGCCTCGCAGCTCGGCGTTCATCAGAACGAGGTCTCTGCCTGCATCAACAATAGCAAAGGCTATTCTTTCTCCCAGTTCGTCAACAACTACCGTGTGGTTTATGCCCAACAGCAGCTGCGCGAACATCCCGAAAAGAAGATGTCGCAAGTAGGCATGGAATCTGGTTTTGCCAACGACACGACCTTCTATCGTGTCTTCAAAACTATCACCGGCCTCACTCCGAGCGAATGGCTGTTGTCCGTTTCCGAGAACTAAAAAAGGGGGCAGGTGATTGATTATTGAATCAACGACCTGCCCCCTTATTATCAGATAAAGTCCTCTTTTACTTTATTTGCTCACTTTTTCCATAAGTTCAATAGTGGTCTTGAAACCTATAGGACTTGCATCAGTAGAACTCGGCAAGGATTGGATCATCGTATTAACATCCATCTGGCGGGCTGATCTCTGGCGAGCCATCCACGTTGTCGGCTCACTCAAACCGTCCTGATCCTTAAAGATACGGAAATCACCGACATTCATGATGTTATCGTTGGGATCATATTTATCAAGCATCAGGATACCGCGATAGAAATCCTTGATTCCTGAGTTCGTCATCGTTCCAGACATAATTGTGGCCATTTTTGTCCAAGCCCCATCACTTCTATCAGACTTAATAACAGTGAATGTTGTAAACGTATTTCCTTGTCCCAGGAGTTTTGCCTCTTCGACCGCCGAGGTGTTAAGTACCTCCTCTGAATTCCGTTCTTCATACCTGTATTGTACAGTATTTGCCGTTTGATTCTGGTTGGTATATTCCGAAATACCATCAGCAAATGTCCTACCGGCTTGGTATGAACTCTTCACATCCGAATTATGGACCATTACCTGTACACTCATATTATATGTTCCTTCAATATTCGGTGGGGTACTGCCTGAGAAAATAGGCATATAGGCGCTCATCTTCGACAGATACTCTGTAGGTATCTCCTGCGTGATGCGCTCGTCGAAATTCTCTTCGTAAGTGGTGATGCTCTCCAATTCATATTCTGTATAGCTGTCGTGTGTGCCGTCAGTCTTCCACACATTCACGCCTTTGCCCTCGGCAGAATTGGTCAGTCCTGCCACTGGCGGAGTAAAGATATAGGCGCACTTTTGTATCACACTATTCTGGCCGTATCCTCCAGTGCAGGCGAGTCTCCCATCGGGTAACATGCACCAGGCTCCATAGATAACGGAACAAGCCAAACCTTCAGCCTTGGCAATTGTCCAATAGCCGTTGGTAAAATTATAGCTGAGGATATAGATGATACCAGAGGAGGCATTATTATCGTAACCAATCAAATAGACCTCTTTCTTTTCTTTATTGACAAACACGCTTCCTTTATAGTTTAATGAGGTTTGCGTGTTTGGGAATACTGTTGGGATATCAAGATGATATGTCGCGGTAGTGGTAGCGCCAGGATTTTTATCGCTTTCGTAGGTCTGCTTAAGAAGATATTTTCCTTCACTGTCCTTCGTCAGGAAGAAATAGCCTTCATCGCCTTCTGTTGAATTGAAAGAGTCTGAAGGTCGCATTTCCCAAGTAGGCGACAGAGGCTTGTTCGTAGCAAAATCTGTGGAATAATAATTATCGGTTTCACCTGTAGAGGGCGTGTATGTGTTGAACAACATGCCTTTCTTTCCTTCGTTGTTTGTATATAATTCTGCTTCCTGTCCAGATGTGTCATAAACGCCCCAAGTCCAGATGAGACCACTCTTGGAAGCAAATATAGCAGGGGATTGACGCTCATAAGTGTTACCAACGGCTTTGAAAGACGTTCCGTTATAGTAGTCCATCGTCTTATCGTCGCCTTTTGTGAAATTGCCATTCACATAGACCGTATTACCAGCGGCTATAGCGCTGCAATTCATACGACCTGTTGTCATATCGGGGCCAGCAGTAAAAGTCTGCGTAGAGGGATTGTAGATAGCCGTTTTCTTGCTATAGTTTCCATCATTCGCAGAACTTAACCGTCCGCCTCCTACCATGACGCGCCCATCATTTAATACAGCCGAAAAACCATATGCATGGGCAGAGCCAATGTTAATATTTTTCCACTGTCCGTTCTGATAAATCTCAGCCGTCTGCAGAGGCGAATAATTCACATCACATCCTCCTACTACCACAATGCCATTACCAGAAGGGAATATCTGATGTCCCTCACGAGCCGTACTCATATCGGCGATACGTTCATATTGTAGATCGGCCACTGCACCTTTCACTTTCGTAGGCTGCACATTGGAGAACACCTCGGGCGTCACTTTATCGAAAGTGGCAGCGGGATAGGCGATGCTCTCGCCGCTTTTCTTATTAACATAGATGCCCTGAGCCTGCACTTGCAAGGCTGCGATGCTGAGGATAGCTGCCATCAGGGCCTTAAGGATTGTATTTCGTTTCATCGCTTTGCAATTTTGATGGTTACATTGTCTGATTTCACTACGTAGATGCCCTTTGGCAACTGGCTGGTCTGCACTTCGGCATAGCCGTTGGCATCGGTCTGAGACGTCAGCAAGAGCTTTCCGTCAGTACTATAGATGCGGATTGCCGCATTGGGCTTGCAACCTGTAAAGGTGAGTTGGCCTACCTGACGAATAATTTGCGGCTCACCTGCTGCTTCAGCAATAGGCTGGCTGATAGCAGTAGATATCACATTGAGCGTGAATTTCTCCACTTCAGAATGCTGATAGGTGGCAGTGTTATCGGTCGTGGTCACCGTGAATACATCACCGCTCAACGTAACCTTCGGTTTCGATATGAGGGCATAGCCTACGGTGCCTCCGGCCTTCAGATGAACGATGAACTCCGTGCCGTTGCCTGTACCTTCACCGCCTGGATCAGGACCGACGTATGCCTCAATGTTGAAGAATTCCTTCCAGACATTGGCAGTCTTGTACGACTCGATGCTTTCACCTGGCACGTATAATTTGCAGGTTTGCTTGTCGGTATTGGAGAACACATAGTTGCTACATACGGGCGGAGTAGTTGCAAGACAAGTAATGGAATTCAGATTTTCACATGCGGTAAACCCAAATTCGCCAATAGATTCTAACGACTTGGGAAGAACAACCGTCTGTAATTTATGCAATTCCATAAAATCTCCGTTCAAGATTTTAGTTACATAATCACTAAACTGAACTTCCTTAAGGTTGGCACAGCGAGTGAAAGCACCTGTTCTGTAGCCGCCCCAACCAGTTTCAGGATGACTATAGGGCCGCCCGATATAAGCTTTCTCCAAAGGCATTCTGGTGAAGAAACCGTCACTTCCCCCATCACTTCCATATGGCAAAGTAAGTTCGTAGGGACTATCTTCGAGGATAACTTCTTTTATGGATGTGCATGCCGTAAACGAAGCCAGACCTAAGGAGCCCACACTGGCAGGAATGACAAGTTTCTGTAATCCCTCACAACTTCCAAACGCAAATTCGTCAATCAGTGTCAAGGTTGACGGGAATTTAATATTCTTAAGCGATTTGCAGTATTCAAACGCTCTGACACCTATTGTCGAGAGTCCCTCAGGTAGGTTGATGGACTTAAGACTCTCACATTTATAGAAGGCCTTTGTAGCTACAGTTGTGATAGTTCCGTTTATTGTGACAGTTTTAAGTGCTGGTGTAAGTATAAACTCGCAAGGCTGGATTTCCTTCACATGAGGCCCGAATGTAACCTCCTCCAAAGTATTGCAGCGTCCAAAGGCACTCAGGTCGTAATAAATGTACCAGCCCCAGTCCTTCTGCTTCGGATAGCGGTAAGGACGGCCGATGTAGACGGATTTTACAGGCTGGAAGGAAAACATGCCAGATTCTGCCGATGAACTTCCGACACCAAGTTTTAGCAGATTCTCGCCATCCTCAAATACGACTTTCTCCAAAGCCTCGCAATCATCGAATGCATTGTTGTAGATGGTGTCAACGCTGGCGGGAATTATCACTTCTTTCAAAACCTTACAGCCACAAAAAGCACGTTCCTCAATCGCCTTCATCGTGTTTGGAAACTTTACAGACGGGACGTCATCGCATTGGTCAAAAGCCAGCTCGCCAACGCCGGTTACTGTATAGCCTGATACTGTTTCTGGAATGACAATATCCCCGTGGTAGCTTCCTTTGATACGCTCCTTCGTTCCATCACCCAATGTCCTTACACGATAAGTTACTTTTGCAGTGTGAGTAGCATCATCGTAGACGTACTCTAAGCCCTGCGCTCCTACGGTTATAACCGAAAGCATCGCAACAAATATAAGTAACGCTTTTCTCATAAATAAAATGTTTTTTGAGTTAGTAATCTGGGACAAAGATAGGGAAAAAAGGCGAATGTGGGGACTATAATGATAAATATCGTCCGACATATTTGGAATTTGTCGGACGATTACGGATTTTGGGCGTTATTTTGTTTGTTGGTTTTCCATTCGGTTGGCGTCATGCCTGTTTGTTCCTTGAAGTAGCGGGTCATCGCCTTATCGTTGGTAAAGCCCGACTCGATGGCTACGGTGGATATCTTCATCTCTGGGCGTTCGAGCAACAGACGCTTGGCATGCTCCACACGGTATTCGTTGACGAACTGCGTCAGAGAACAACCTCTCACAGCCTTCACGCAATCAGAGACATATCGACTGTTGATACCAAGCGCAGAAGCAATATCCGACACTTTCAATCCTTGTTGCAGATAGAGTTGCTTCTCGTCCATCAGGTGGCAGATACGCTGCATCAGCTGTTCGTTGCCTCTGGTCGTCGTTTCCGATTGCTCCTCTGGCTCAGGCTGCGGCTGGACCTTCCTACGCCTCAACACAATAACAACTATGCCTATCAATAACAGCACTGTCGCCAGCACTCCCCAAAGCCAGCCATTGATTCCAGCAGTTTCTGAGCCATCGTCATTGAAACGCAGTAGCCAAACAGAGGCCATTGGCGAGAAATTGCTGTTGGGTTCGAGGCTGATACCACCTGTCAATATCAGATTACCTTCTGCTGTCAGCACAGGGATTGTCAACATGCCTGCTTCTGGCAGGGGGTCGGTGTGATAAAGCGTCAAAGCAGCAGGACTCTTAGCATAATCGATGCAGAGGGCATAGAGACGATTCGTCTTGTCGAAGCCCACGACATAGCCTCGCTGATGCGGACGATCAGCATAAACGGGCGTGATGTATTTGATCGGGCCCCACTGGCTTTTCATAGGAATAGGCGTCGAAGTAGGCAGAGGGGTAAAGACGGTGTCACGAACATCAATGATAGCCAATTGGCCGTCTTTGTTCTCTACAGGCATCAAATAACGGACCTCGCCATTTTCACCAACGAAACTGTCATCACTATGTTGCGCCAAGTCATAATGCAAAGGACGCCAGCTCTCGAACAACTCATTGCAGAACGGCTCGCCATAGAGTCTGTCGATGATAATGGTATCAAGAGGATCGCCATGAAAATCATAGCCTGCCACAATAACGGCATCACCGCCTGAAGTACGGAAGACATGTGGTAAATTACGTAACTGCGAGACATTTCTGACATGAGAGAACGTTGTTTTACCGTCGAACATCTCAATACCATCATCAGCATACCAGTTGCCAGTAATCATCACCCGTCCGCTGTCCAACTCAACAGCAGCGCCTGACACGCGCTTCTGGTCAAGACATCCGAATCCCTTCGACTCATGGGCGACAGGATCGTAGAGTTCAACCTCAAAGCTCTGTCCGATGCCCAGGTTATCCTTGAAACCGCCAGCCAGAAGTACCTTCCCCGACTTCATTACAATCGAGATGCCGCCATCGTGGGTATAGACGGTCTGCAACTGTTGCCACTTACCGTCATTAAGATATTCTATCGTGGGCGTAAGCACAAATCCAGAGGTATGTCCTCCCACAACAGTCACTTCACCATTTAACAGAAATGCCGAGTGACCGCTTCGAGGAATATTCATATCCGGCAACCGTTCTACCTCTACCTTGACAACAGGACATTGCACCTTATCAACGCCATCTGCTGACAACTTTGTAGTCATCAGCAGAACAATTAATACAGGTATAAGGCGAATGTTTTGTCTCATACTTTTTTGGTCATATCCCATTTATTGGGTACAAAGTTAGGCAAAAGGCGTCAGAAAAACAAGCAATAGCTAAAAATATTCCGACAAATTCGGTATTTGTCGGACGAATGTCTGATTTTGGGGGTTGTTCGCTGCTAACAGAATTGAACCGACCATATGATGCCCAAAGGAGGCCCGTCATAATACATTTATTAACAATCTTCTTTGCCTCAGAAATAACTTAAACATATGCGGTCTTTTGTCTACTAAAAAACGTTTATCAGCTATTTGATTTGGCGGGTTGAAATATTAAGTGTAATTTTGCACCGTCAAAAGGTTAATAGATTGTTTTAGAATATCGCACTGTTCGTGAGAATCGTGCGATTTTCTTTTATACCTATTTATTTCACGCGCTTGCGCGTACGAGTAATACCGTTGACATCCTGATATTGTTCGATGACGAGACCACTACGATTGGCGTTTTGAAGACGACGGCCATTGAGATCGTATTGTGCTGAGGGCTGAGTAGCCTCAGTAGGAACAGCGCTGATGGCGTTGGGGGCAGTCTCGTAGAACTGCCAGGCATCGAATTGTACGTTGGTGGCCTCAGTGAACACTAAGAAGAAGAGGTTCTTGGTGCCCTTGAAAGTCTCTGGGTCAATTTCAAACACATGGTCTTCCATCTCCGTCGAAGCAAACTGCACCGTAGCAATGGGCTGGCCTTTGCTGGCAGTACGGAATTCGAGGGTACCTGTGCCCTTGGCTCTGAGCACGAACGACTTGGCGCCTTTCTCGCCAAAGTCTACATTGCGAACGGCCGTCCATGAGCCGGGAGCCATCTTGATATACATATTCTCAGATGCATCGTTACCCAAGGTGTTCTTCGAGGTAATGGTCTTGATATTCTTGAAATCCTCGTAGTTGACACCGCCACAAGAAGCCATCGTCTCGGCCTGTTGGAGCTGATAGGGATCCAAAGGTTTGATGGGGCTTACGCCCTTCGTCGTGAGATTCGCCTTGTTGATGGTCTGCGTGGACTCATCAACCGTGACTTCGTCAACACAGATAGAACGATAGGTAGAGGCTCCGGATTCGACAGCATTGTATTTCTTCATACCTTCCAACAAAGAACCATTATGGTAGATGTGATAATAGGTTCCCTGATATTTGTGCAGGTGGGAATGATTGTTGGGAGAAGAGCCGGGATGAGGACCATAGACACCCTTATACTTCCATGAGTCTGGGTCGGTAGGATTGTCGGAAACCATATAGCACATCGTACAGGTTTCTGGTTTCGATACACTGATGTCTTGTTCCTCCTTGTATTTGTTCCAGTCGGCATCTTTACGATTTGCCCAGTTAGAGCAATAGGTATAGACAAACTTACCATCCATGATGTTCAGCTCGCTGGCCTCGAAGTGATAGGGAGCAGGCAGTTTGATGGCGCTGCCGTCGATAGCCGTCATCGAAGGCTTCAGCTTGGCAATACGTGCATTATTGGGCTGAAGGTCAGTACCTTTTTCATTAGGATCGCCACCACCGAAAGAAATCCAACCTGTGCCGTTCTCATCGATTACCACACCTGGGTCGAAGATCCAATTGCAAGGCAATGCACCTGGGGTATCTCTGTTGATCATGGATTCTCTGAGCGGTGATTTCCAGGGACCGATGGGAGAATCGGCCGTCAGCACGCCAACGCCGTGGCTGGTATTGGCAAAATAAAGGAAGAATTCCTCCTTACCGTCTTCCGTCGTACGCCAGGTGACTGATGGTGCCCATGAGTTCATAAAGCCCTTATACCATGGATTACCCGTCCATGTGGAACAAAGCTTAGCCACATCGATGGTGCCGTGGAAGGTCCAGTTGACCATATCGTCGGTGGAGAAGACAACGAGTGACTTGATATCTCCATAACCATTCTCACCCTTTTTACCATTCTTAATGAACTGCTGATGGTCGTTGGAACCATAGACATACAGACGGCCGTTATACTCAAGGGCGGTAGGATCTGCACAGAATACGCAACCGCTGATGGGGTTGGCCTGTCCTACGGGTTTGAAGTTCTGGGCAGTGGTTGTCTGAGCGTTTACATGGAGGCTCATAGCCATCATCATGGCAATAGTAAGGAGTTGTTTCATGTCTTATCTTATTATTTTTTAATTGTGGGGCAAAGGTACACATTATTCTTCGAATAGCCAAATCTTTTTTAATTATTTGCAAAGTCCACTTATCAATCACCCCTGATACTCACGGAGTTGGGAAAGTTTTCGTGTATTTATACACTCAATATACTGAATTTAGTGAATAGTGAATAGTGAATAGTGAATAGTTTTTCGTACCTTTGCACACGTTTTCGAAACTTAATATAAATCAAGCTATATGTTTCATATTTATGAAGGTTTCCATCTGGTAGAAACGTATCATAAGATGCGTCACCAGCGGAAGTATCATCCGGAAGACGGCACCAAGCGTGTCATTAAGATTGCCCTCGTGGCCATTGTTACGCTCCTGCTTTGGAACATACCGACGGAGTGGTTCGGTATTCAGAACCTGACGGTTATCCAGCAGCGTGTCATCGCTATCTTTGCCTTTGCCACCCTGATGTGGATTCTTGAAGTTGTGAGTTCATGGGCCACGTCGATTGCCATCATGGTATTGATGTTGCTCTTCTGTACTGATAGCGGTATTATGCCGATGGTGAACGAGGAAGAGGTAGGCAAGCTGCTAAGCTACAAAGGTGTGATGGCTTGTTTCGCCGACCCTGTGATCATGCTGTTCATCGGTGGATTCGTACTGGCCATCGCTGCTACAAAGACGGGCCTCGACGCCCAGCTCGCTAAGGTGTTGCTGAAGCCCTTTGGCACAAGAAGTGAAATGGTGTTGCTAGGATTCCTGTTGGTAACAGGTCTGTTCTCAATGTTCGTATCTAACACGGCTACAGCCGCTATGATGCTGACATTCCTCACGCCTGTGTTCCGTCAACTGCCTCCAGAAGGTAAAGGTCGTATCGCCCTGGCTATGTCGATTCCCGTTGCTGCCAACCTCGGTGGTATGGGTACGCCTATCGGCACCCCGCCAAACAATATCGCCCTGAAGTATCTGAATGATCCTGAGGGTCTGAACATGGGCCTTGGCTTCGGTCAGTGGATGATGTTCATGTTCCCACTAGTGGTCCTGCTGCTGTTCATCAGCTGGCGTATCCTGCTGAAGTTCTTCCCGTTCTCACAGAAGACCGTAGAACTGAATATCGAAGGTGGTATGCAGAAAGGCATCCAGTCAAAGATTGTCATCTTCACCTTCATCCTCACCGTAGCACTCTGGCTTTCTGACCGTTTTACCGGCATTAACGCCAACACGGTGGCTATGGTTCCGTTCTGTATTTTCGCCCTGACGGGTGTTATCAATAAGCGTGACTTGGAGCAGATCAACTGGAGTGTGATCTGGATGGTAGCCGGTGGTTTCGCCCTCGGTTATGGTCTGAATGCTTCTGGTCTGGCTGCGAATGCCGTGGAGAGTATCCCCTTCAGCGAGTTCTCGCCACTGCTGATCCTTGTGCTGGGTGGTGCTATCTGCTATGTGTTGTCGAACTTCATCTCGAACTCTGCAACAGCCGCCCTTCTGATGCCTATCCTGGCTGTGGTCTGCGGTGCTATGGGTGACAAGCTCGCTCCTATCGGTGGAACAGGTACCGTATTGATTGGTGTGGCCATTGCTGCTTCGTCGGCCATGATCCTGCCCATCTCTACCCCACCGAATGCGCTGGCCTTCGCCACAGGTTATGTTCAGCAGAAGGATATGTCGAAAATCGGTATCATCATGGGTATCCTCTCAATGGTATTAGGCTTCGGCCTGGTTTACCTGATGGGAACGTTACACCTGATCTAACATAAAAAAGCCCGCTCGATTGAGCGGGTTTTTTATTTATCAGCAATCTTACGGAAGCTCTGTAGCTTTTCTCCGTAGCAGAGATCTCCACAATCACCGAAGCCCGGCACGATGTATTTGTGTTCGTTCATGCCCTGATCGATAGCAGCACACCAGATGGTAGCATCTTCAGGCAAAGCCTCTTTTACCACTTCTATGCCCTCTGGTGCAGCAATCACACAACAGAGATGAATCTTCTTGGGCTTTCCTGCCTGAAGCAGTGACTCGATGGCCGCAGCCAGACTACCACCCGTGGCCAACATAGGGTCGACGATAAGCAACGTCTTGTTCTTCACACTCTGGGTGGCGATATACTCAGTATGTACACCTACCTCGGTATGTTCACGATTGATATACATACGGAAAGCCGAGACAAAGCCATTGTCGGCCTTATCAAACACATTCAAGAAACCCTCGTGGAAAGGCAGTCCGGCACGAAGCACCGTTGCTATCACCATATCCTCCTTCGGCAGGGGGATGTCGAGGGTGCCGAGAGGCGTGGTAACGGTTTTCGGCTTATACTCCAAGGTCTTCGACAGTTCGTAAGCCATAATCTCACCGATACGCATAATGTTGTGGCGGAAGAGAAAACGGTTTCGCTGGTAATTCTTGTCACGCAACTCCGACATATACTGATTAAGAATCGAGTTGCTCTTGCTGAAATCAATAACTTCCATAAATGAGGGATTTTAGTTTCGTTACGCAATGCCACGTAGATGCTGACGTATCATCTTCCTGGCAGTTCCCAGACGATGCTCCACGCTCTTATAACCCTCTCCCAAACGCTCAGAGATCTCGTCAACCTTCATACCGCCATAGATATGCAGGCGATAGATCTCACGACAGTTCTCAGGCACACGGGTCAGGCCTCGCTCCAACTGCTCCGTGATGTCGCGGATGCTCAGTACGGAACCGGCAGAGTCATCGATGGAATCGGTGTTTTTCAGATAATGCTCGTACGCCTCATAATGAGTACGACGGCGGTAATAGTCATTGATCAGGTTACGGGCAATGGTATAGACCAAGGCTGGCAAGGTGATCTCGGTAATCATCTTGTCGGAGGTCAGAAGGCGGAGGAACACGTTCTGCACGAGATCCTCCGCTTCGACCGAATTGCCGAGACGGCTGCTGACGTATGCCAGCAGCTCGTCACGGTGAGTAACGTAATAATTGGTTAAAGTTAGAAATTTATTCATCGATTATTCATTCACAACCTTCTGGATGGTACCGTCCTCATTGTAGAACAGACGCTGCACCTTGAGCGAGCGCAGATGAGTGATATCATTTGAAGGTACACAGTCATGGTAGAACAAGAACCACTCGCCCTTATATTGCACAATGCTGTGGTGTGTGGTCCAGCCTACGACGGGATCGAGGAGCACGCCCTGATAGGTGAACGGTCCATAAGGATTATCACCAATAGCATAGCAGAGGAAGTGGCTGTCGCCCGTAGAGTAACTGAAATAATACTTGCCATTATACTTGTGCATCCAAGAAGCCTCAAAGAAGCGGTGGGGATCACCAGCCTTCAGAGGTTGGCCGTCCTTATCGAGAATCACAACAGAACGGGGAGCCTCAGCAAACTGCAATACATCGTCGCTCATCTTCACCACGAAGCTCGAGAGTGCGGGGATGTCAGCTGGAGCAAAGAGCTGCGTCTTCTTATCAGCAGCAGGACCAAGGTCTACGCCCTCTTTCACTAACTTCTGAGGAGCCTGATACCACTGGAGCTGTCCACCCCAAAGTCCGCCGAAATAAGTATAGATCTGACCATCGTCATCCTTGAATACACTGGGATCAATGCTGAAAGAGCCGCGAATGGGGTGCTCCTGAGGGATGAACGGGCCTTCGGGCTTATCTGCGATGGCCACACCGAGATGGAACACACCGTTGTAGTCCTTGGCAGAGAAGATGAGGTAATACTTGCCGTCTTTCTCGACAACATCATTATCCCACATCTGCTTCTCAGCCCAGGGAACCTGGTCTACATGCAGGATCATGCCGTAATCTGTTACTTCACCATTTTCCACATCTTCCATAGAGATGACATGATAGTCTTTCATCTGGAAATGACCACCATCATCATCGAAGGCAGCACCTGCTTCCCAGTCGTGGGAAGGATAGACGAACAATTTTCCGTTAAACACATTGGCAGAAGGGTCTGCATAATAATCTTTGGGATAGAGATAACGTGGTTTCATTTGCTTTGGATTTTAAATGTATATACTAAAAGTTTTCGTCAAGTTCTTCTTTGCCTGCATTCCGGCGACGTGCAGCCAGTTCTGCCTGCATATTCTCATTATATTCCTTAGTGATGGGATAGAGATATAGAGCGGCAACACCCACACAGAACAGCAGGGCAGGTACGATGCTCGACACCAAGCGGATTCCTTCCATGGCACTCTCGTTCTGGATGGAAACACTGCCTGGCTGATAGCCGAAGGCAGAGATGATCACACCTGCCACAGCACCGCCAAGTCCCATACCTACCTTCAAGGCCGCGGTAATGCCTGAGAAGCAGAAGCCCGTGGCACGACGGTAGTTCTCGTACTCAATATGATCGGCCACATCGGCAATCATTGCCCATAGCAACGGGATAGTCGGTGCATAGCTCAACGATTTCAGGATGTTCAGCACGAACAGCAATCCTACGTCGGTGGGCGAGGGCAGATAGAACAGGAAAGTAAAGAAGGCTGTCAGCGTCAGACAAACGATAAACACCTTTTTCTTACCATATTTATTCGCCAGGAAACGCGACAACGTGATCACACCGATAAACTGCACAATAGCTGCTACCACATTAAAGAAGGAGAAGCCAACAGCATAAGAATCCTCGATGGAATCGACCAATTTGAACATACAAAGGAAATCGTAGAGCGACTTCTGGTCGACATTATACTGGAAATAGAAGCTCATGGCCGAACTCCACATAGCCAAGGTGATGAACAGGGCAAAGGTCAACAGGAACAATGCCGACCAAGGGATGTCGGAAATGGTGCTCTTGATATCATCCTTCATACTAATTTCCTGTCGGGGAGGCGGCTGGATACGTTCGCGGCTGACGTAGAATGTCACTAAAAACAATCCCAAAGCTACGCACGCGAAAATAGATATGGTAGATAGCCAGCCATGCTGAGGATTATCGTGACCGAAATGGTTCACCATCGGCAACGTCAGACCCTGCACCACAAACTGAGCGATGGTTACGGCGACGAAACGGATGGTAGTAATACTTGTGCGCTCTTTGATATCGCTCGTCATCACACCACCCAAAGAGGTATAAGGAATGTTGTTCGACGAGTAGACCGTCATCAGCAGCACATACGATATCGTGGCATAGACAGCCACCATCGCCTTGTCTTCGATGCCAGGATTATAGAAAGCGAGGATATAGAAGACACAGAAAGGAATGGCGGTCCAGAGAATCCAAGGGCGGAACTTACCCCAACGCGACTTCGTTCGATCGGCCAAAAGTCCTACAGAAGGGTCGACGATGACTGATGAAAGACTGCCGATCATCAGAATACTACCTGCTACAGTGCCGTCGAGTCCAAAAACATCGGTGTAGAACTTCAACTGGAACATCACCATCATCTGGAACACGAGATTAGCAGCTGCGTCTCCAAGGGAGTAGCCTACTTTCTCGCCAAATGATACTTTTTGGTTGATGTTTCGTTTCATGCCGCAAAGTTAGTGACTATTATGAAAAATGACGTTTTCATTTGTCACAGATGCTTTGTACTGTGTTTCATTTGGCAAGAAAAGATGAAAAAATACCGAAGGAATCGAGATTTTTTTATATATTTGCAGCATGTTTATGAAGAAACTATCGATTATACTACTCGCCATCATCTGCGTTTCACTAACTGCAAACGCAGAAATCAGGCTGCCCCAATTGTTTCAATCGGGCATGGTCATGCAACGTGGCAAACCAATTCCCGTATGGGGCTGGGCAGACAAGGGAGAACAAATCACCATCACTTTTTTGAAAAAGACGTATACCACAACGGCCGATGATCAGGGTCGCTGGCGTATTGATCTGCCGAAGCAGAAGGCAGGAGGACCTTATCAGTTGACAATTAACCAATTGGCAATTGACAATGTGCTCATCGGCGATGTGTGGCTGCTCTCCGGACAGTCGAACATCGATGTGACCATTGAGCGCGTGTATCCGCAGTATGTCAATGAGATTGATCAGTTTGATAATGATCAGGTTCGCATGTTCCGTGTACAGAACGAAACGGCTACTCATGGGGTGAAAGACGATATCCGTCCTACAAACATCAACTGGAAACCACTTACCAAACAGAATGCCTGGCTCTTCTCGGCCGTGGGCTCGTTCCTCGGCAAACGGATGTTTGAGAAAAACAAGGTGCCTCAGGGTATCATCGTCAATAGTTGGGGTGGTACTCCCATCGAGGCCTGGATATCAAAGGATTCGCTAGAGAAAGACAATCCCATGCTGATGAAGCGATTTGCCATTTATGAGAGCGACAACTACGTGAGGGCTCAGATGCAGGCCAATGGCGCTGCCAGCAGACAATGGAATGAAATGCTTGAAAAATCTGATGCCGTACAAGACTATATCCAACCTGCATTTAATGATGCTGACTGGAAGTCCATCGACCAGAACGACTGGAGTTGGCGAGGAACGGGTAGTATCTGGCTCCGCCAGCATATTATTATAGATAAGGTACACGCGGGAAAGCCTGCCCGATTGTTGTTGGGTACGCTCTATGATCAGGATGTGACCTATCTGAACGGGAAACAGATCGGAAGCACTGGCTATCAGTATCCTCCACGTCGCTACGACGTCCCCGAAGGCCTGCTCAAAGAGGGCGATAATGTGATTGCCATCCGTTTCATCAACAAAAATGGTGCCGTTCACTTCATCCCCCAAAAGCCCTATATGCTGTGTTTTGGCGAGGACCGTTATTCACAGAACCCCATGCCACAGGATGTGATTCCCCTTAGTCCGCAGTGGAAATTCCGTCTCGGTGCAGAGATGCCGCCTTGTCCAGGTGGTGATGTTTCACTGCAAAACCAACCCACCACGCTTTATAATGCCGTGCTCTATCCCTTGGCTCCTTATGCCATCAGCGGTGTGGTATGGTATCAGGGAGAGTCGAACACGGGCAATCCTGCTCCCTATGCCGATTATCTGAAAAAACTGATGGGTTGCTGGCGCGACTGTTGGCAAGATCAGCAGATGCCATTCTGCATCGTACAACTGGCCAACTATGATGGGCGTCAACAGACGGGTTTCCCAAGACCCATCGTCTATCCAACAGAACCTGTGAACAGCGGTTGGGCACAATTGCGCGAAGCCCAGCGCACAGCTGCTAAGGCAGATCCATACGCAGAACTGGCCGTCATCAATGACTTAGGCGAAACCGTCGACATCCATCCCTTGCGAAAGAAAGAGGTGGCTGAGCGTATCGGTCTTTGCTTCGACCGTCTTGTCTTCAAGAATGCTAAGGTGAAACTGTCGCCAGAAGTAATTTCTGCCGATTTCATCGATGGAAAAGTGATCCTCACCCTTGACCAACCCATACAGTCCGGCCCGCTCTATGAGTTTGAAATCGCTGGTGCTGATGGCAGATTCCATAACGTAGAGGCTACCGCTGATGGTAACAAGATTGAAGTAAAGTCAACAGAAAACTCTCAACTCTTAGTGCGTTACGCCTGGAAAGACGATCCCAAGGCGACCGTCCGTTCTCTCACGGGCCTACCCATGTCATCATTTGAAATAAATATCAACAAATAAAAATTTAAATTATTATGTCAAACGAAATCAACGAATCGAAAGGCTTTTACAAGCTCTCATGGCTCCAGCGCGTCGGCTTTGGCTCGGGCGACCTGGCGCAGAACCTTATCTTCCAAACGGTGGCGACCTACCTGATGATTTACCTTACCACGGTATTGAAGATCAACCTCGCCTTTGTCAGTGGACTGATTCTCACCGTCCGACTCATCGACTGTTTTTGGAGTCCAGTAGTAGGGCGCTATATCGACAACCGTAATCCTAAGTTAGGCAAATATCGTGCCTACCTCCTCTATGGCGGTATTCCCCTTACAGTTGCCGCCTGCCTGCTGATGCTTCCTCAGGCTGCTGAATGGTCTATGCCGATGAAGATGGTCTATGCTGCTGTCAGCTATACCGTGCTAAGCATGATTTATTCAGTCGTGAACATTCCTTATGGCTCGATCATGGCCAGTATGACCCGTGATAACGATGAGGTACTTATCCTGACTTCTACACGTATGGTCTGTGCCAACATCGGTCAGATCGTGGTTCAGGCCGGTTTCCCCATCGGTCTGGCCATGTGTATTCATTCTGCCATTGACTGGAATCAGGCCACCTTCATGGCCATTGGTACCATTCCCGCCTTCATTATCCTGCCGTCTATGCCAGCATTGAAGAAATGGCTGGGCAAAAAGGGTCTGTATTATACTCTTCTCGCTATCGGCCTGATCGGATTTGCCATCCTTTTCACTATCGGCAAGTTCTTTGATGTGGCATCCGCCAATGCCCTTGTCCAGACAGCAAAGGTCATGACGGGTGTCGGTCTGCTTGTAGGTTCTCTGATGTGGGCACTTGTTCCAGAGGTCATTACAGAGGCTGAGTATCGTACCGGTAACAGACCTGCTGCTACAGTTAATGCACTGGCCGGCGTAGCTTTTAAGGCTGGATTCTCTATTGCCGGTTGGATTACGCCGTTGGTAATGGGCTGGATCGGCTTTAACTTCGTGAGCGAAGAGTCTGCCCTGCCCACCGACCCGATGGCCTGGTTCACGGTGACGGCCGTGTTTGCCCTCGTCGGTTTTGTGCTTCTGATGCTTTGCTTCATGGGCAGCAAGGAAAATATTACCACGACTCCGGAAAAACCTGTTACTTACGGTGAGATGTGGCAGGAGTTCAAGGCTAATAAGTGTCTGCAGCTCGTGCTTAGCATCTTTGTCGTGGTATTCCTAGCCTCCTTTATCAGCGCCCCAGTAAATGCTTATTATGTCAAGTTGGCCAACTATTCCGATATTGCGCAGAATGCCATTCTGATGTTCACCACCGTCATTCCCGCCATCCTTCTTCTTGTCGTGGGCTACCTTATCTATAAGTATCCACTTACTGATGAGAAACTTGATGAGATGAGCCGCGAGATAGAGGCGCGCAATAAATAATAAAGCATGCTACAAATCCGCTGCAAGAATAATAATGTGACGAAGAGTTTCCCCGAGGGAACTTCTTTGTTGGATATCTATCAGGAGTTTGCTGAGGAGATACAACTCCCCTATCCTGTCGTTTCGGCGAAAGTGAACAACGTGTCTCAGGGGCTGAAATTCCGCGTGTACCAGAACCGCGATGTAGAATTCCTCGATGCCCGTGAAGGCAGTGGACACCGCGTATATGTCCGCTCGCTGAGCTTTGTGCTCTACAAAGCGACGCAGGACGTGTTCCCTGGTTCGAAACTTTTTATCGAACATTCACTCTGCAGAGGATATTATTGTAACTTCAAGAAAAAAGGCAACGAACCACTGACAAACGATGATGTCAACAGCATCCGTCAAAGAATGCAGGAAATCATCGACCTCGACATGCCTTTCCGTCGTACGGAAGCTACCAACGAAGAGTCGATTCGTATATTTACAGAGCGTGGCTTCACCGATAAGGTGAAACTATTGGAAACCAGCGGACAAATTTATAGCGACTATTACACATTGGGTGATACCGTTGACTATTATTATGGGCCGCTGGTTCCCAGTGCCGGCTATCTGAAGGTCTGGGGACTGGAACGCTATGAAGAGGGTATGCTGCTGCGGGTGCCTGATTGGTATAACCCGCTGAAATTGGCGGAGAAGGTAGACCAGCCCAAGACCTTCGAGATGTTTGCAGAAAAAACACGCTGGGATATCATCATGCGACTCTCGAATGCGGGCGATGTGAACAAAGCCATCAAACGTGGCCATGCCTCAGAGCTGATACAGGTGTCGGAGGCCTTGCAGGAAAAGAAGATCGTACAGATAGCCGAGGAAATAGAACGCCGATTCCACCGCGAGGAGAATCCCACACGACTGGTGCTCATCACAGGACCATCGAGCTCAGGAAAGACTACGTTCTGCAAACGATTGTCGGTGCAGTTGCTGGCCTGCGGTCTGAGACCAGTATCGTTCTCTACCGACGACTATTTCGTAAATCGTGTAGACACGCCAAAACTGCCCAATGGCGACTATGATTTCGACAACATCGAAACGGTGGAATATTCGTTGTTAGAAGACCATCTACTGCGGCTGATGCAAGGCGAGAAGGTGGAGATACCTGAATACAACTTCGTCACGGGTAAACGCGAGTATAATGGCAAGAAACTCAAGCTATCGGGCGATACGGTACTGATTATCGAGGGTATCCACGCCTTGAACCCGCTGCTGACGAAGAATATTCCCAATGAGGTGAAATACAAGATCTATATCTCGGCTCTTACCAGCATCTCACTCGATGACCACAACTGGATTCCCACGCGCGACAACCGTCTACTCCGCCGTATCATCCGCGACTACAATAAAGGCGCCTATACGGCCCAGCAGACCATCTCGCAGTGGAAGAACGTCTGTCTGGCTGAGGACCAGTGGATATTCCCTTATCAAGAGACGGCCGATGTGATGTTCAACTCTGCCCTCAACATCGAATTTGCCGTGTTGCGTACACATGCGGAAATTATCCTCGCTTCTGTGCCGCGCAACTGTCCGGAATACTCTGAGGCCCATCGACTGCTAAAGTTCATCCATTATTTCTTGCCCATCAGCGACAAAGAAATACCGCCCACGAGCATCATGAGAGAGTTCGTAGGCGGCAGCAGTTTCAAGGAATCGTCGTTCTGATTCAATTCTTCACGAGTCTCACCTCGTAGATCTCACCAATCTGCTTACGCGGCTTGGCGACGAACTTTACGCGGACCTGTGTCTTGCCCTTCAACAGCTCGGCTGG
>JAEEGJ010006230.1_pt1 | contig 36090 bp, 16 predicted proteins | sample 8958761 | NCBI WGS metagenome assembly JAEEGJ01 (sample SAMN16246546, study PRJNA631951) | gut metagenome | biome: gut microbiome; feature: rumen; material: RS-attached | host: Bos | place: Iran: Karaj | collected 2018-10
ATAATTGAAAATGCGGTGCGGAACGAAAGGGCGTTGAATACAAACAGTCTCGCGTTCGAAACGAAAGCATTTACAAAATACCGGATCCAACATCGGAACTGTTTGTACCCTCAACCCCAGTCTTTCCATATTAATAATTATAAACAGTTCCATTTGATCGTGGATGGAGAACCAGACAAACAAATATAAGACTTTGACTTGAATCTTACAAGTCTCTTTTAGAATAGCGGTAAGCAGTATGTCAAAGAACGTGCGGGGCACGCGCCCCTTTGGGACCCCGGGCGTCGGTCAGGGCGCCTGGGGTAAAAAAGATTTATCTATAGACCCGACAGAAACCCCTGAAGCCATAGTGCCATCACTATTCGTGGGGGTTTTGTTGGGGCCGCATAGCCTTTTCATCGTTATGTCCGATGAAGAACTAATAGTAGCATACAGAACCTTTTTATTTGAGTAACCAGTTCTTGCCCTTGTCCCTGATTCTATAACACATGACGAGAAACTATAATCATAATTCTCGTTCGAATTGCAGAATAGTCCAGCCAGGCCATCACCACTATTGGTGCCATGTATAGTGCCACCTACCTTGCAACCGCTATAAGTCGTATTCCCAGCAGACAATCCAGTTATTCCTCCAGTATACGCAAAAGGAGATGAAGAATTTGTGTTAAGCTCACCTGAATACTTGAGATTGGACAATGTCGAACTAGTGCAGTAGCCAACTACACCACCACAAATATTACGGTGATAATTGCCGTCAACAGTGCCTATACCGCCAGTCAGATAGGGACGAATGTTAGCAGTACAGACACATCCGGAAGGATTATTCTCCGTATAGGCCACAACGCCGCCAATGCAGCAGCGGAGCGCAGCATAAATCCTAATAGTGCCGGAGTTGGAGCAATTGGTAAAGGTCTTTCCGGTTATTGTGCAAAAGCCACCGGACAGACCCTCGCTGGTGCCCGTGCTACCCATTCCGGCGATTCCGCCGAAGCAGGACCAGTACTTGGGTTTATTCTCGCTGTCAGCGACCGCCAAATCGCCGGCTGAGTTATTTGTATAAACCCATCCTTCATTCTCACATCCGTTGATGGTCTGTACACCTGCGGCAGTCCAGCCACCGATGATACCTCCTCCGAATACCTGACCGCTTTGAGTCAGTTCCAAATTTAAGAACCTGATATCACTTGAATTGTAGGTATTATCAAAAGAGGAGGTAACCGCGCTCATGCCAATGATACCACCCACGTAAACTTTATCCCTGGCATTACCCTCGATGACAATATCATCGACATCATCTCCATCGGGATACAGGCTCTTGGCATAAGCAAAATCAGATGCCGCGCTGAAGGTATAGCCGCAGACACCGCCGACAGCAACTTTGGTACTTGCGGAGTTCTCCAACAGGACACCCTTGTTGTAGTTATAGGTAGTGCTGTTACCGGTAAATGTATTAGCGCCACTTACGGAACCAGCCACACCGCCCATTCTGACACCTGCTGTACCGTCTGAGCCTGTTCCAGTATTGGTGATGTTGCCAGTATTGTAGCAGCCGGTATAGGTGGTGGTACCACCAGTTGTCCATGCGACAACACCGCCGATGGAGATGGAGGAACATGCACCGGAATTCTGTACTGCACCCTTGTTGAAACAGGAGGTTACGGTAGTGTTGCCCTTGTTGTTGGAGATGACACCTGCAAACTGGCCGTCCTGTCTGGAGTTGGTACCAGAAGTGGCAGTGTTGGTAATCGTTCCTCCGGCGAGGGAGTTAGTACCGTTGGAGCAACGGGTAAGGTTACCCTCGCTGATACCCACAACACCGGAAACGTTGATTTCACTCTTGTAGGTGGAACCGTTGTTGGTAACATTACCTGTGTTATAGCAATCAGTTAAATCAGCTACGCTGTGTGCTGCCACGCCGGCAATGTTCATGTGGTAAGAAGTAGCGTTAGAGCTGGAGCCCTGGCTATAGTTGTTCACGACATTACCCGTATTGGAGGCATTGCTTACGTCGTTACCTGCATAACCGATAACGCCGCCAATATAGTTGTTCCTGGGGATGGTGCAGCCGGCAGCAACGGTAACGTCGCCGGCATTGGAAGCACCGGTAATGGTGCCGCCGCCAGCTGCGATGGAGCTGCCGCCAGAGGCTATGCCAACGATGCCGCCAACATAGGAGTGATAGCCGGAGATAAAGCCATTGACCGCAATGTCGCCATTGGCGGTATTGGTGCCGTTGGATACAGTACCGCCGGCAAGATAACCGACAATGCCACCAAGCGCCATCATACTCTCGTGAAGCTCAGTTACGGTGATAGGCGCATCGTTAGTGCCATAGATGTTGCCGCCAAGATGCTGGCCGACAAGACCTCCCGCATACATATACTGGGAGCCGCTCACGGAAGAATTGAAAATGATGGAACCGCTGTTGGTCACATTGTTATTCAATGAGTAGCCGCTGTCGGTGGTGTTGGAAAACACACGGCCCACAATGCCGCCCACTGACGGCGGTCGCTTGGTGTTCTGGCCGGTAAATGTGATGGTACCGGAATTACCTCCTCCGGATATTTCTGCACCGGTCACTGCGCCAGCTATACCGCCAATGTAGAGCTGTCCCTCGCCACTTTGGGACTGTCCAAAGTTTATAGCGCCGCTATTGGTGCAACTGGTAACAAGTTTAGCTCCAGAAAAGTATCCAATAACACCGCCGTAGCAGAGATAATTGTTATCCCCCATCGTCATACTGCCAGTAGTTGTGATGGTCATAGCGTTGGAGCAGGAAGTCACGGCTTTCGTTGAATAACCGACCACGCCGCCTACAAACAGCATGTTGCTGTGGCTTGTGTTGGAGACAGTCAGAGTGCCGCCGGTGGAGCGACAATTCTCGAGGGTGACACCTGAAACAGTATTGCTAGCTACAACACCGCCGATATAGGTTGCGTTCGTAGCGGTAGCCGTATAGTTGATATTACCGGAGTTGGTTAACTCAGTGATGGTTGAGCCTTCGTTGCAACGACCGACAACTCCGCCGATAAGCCTGGCGGTGCTTCCTCCTGTAGCCGCTACGTTTACGGTTCCCGCGTTGGTGAGGCCGGAATAGTCCCCGTTCCCATTGTTGAGACGGCCAACAACACCGCCCTGATTAAGCTGGGTTCCGGCTGCGCTGCCGGATTCAGTGGTGACGGTTCCTGCTGTAAGATTGGAGCAGGACTCCATCTCTCCCTTGTACATACCGGCCACGCCGCCTATGTGGAGAACCTTTGTGGTGGTGCAGGTGGATGCGGCCTGCACGAGACCGGAGTTGGTGCAGCCGCTGATGTTTTCAGCTACTTCTACGCCATATCCTACTACACCTCCAATCATAATGTTGCCCTCGAACTGCTCGGCACAGATTACCGTGCCGGAATTGGTGCAGTCGGAGATACTGCCCTGCGTGCCGAGGTCTCCTCCCTTCTGCGTACGGCCAATGACTCCGCCGATGGAAGGCTGCCTGTCACCGGTATGGGTTACTCCGGCATTGTCGGCCAATGTGACTGTGGCTTCGTTGGTGCAGCTAATGAAAGCACCACCACGGTTGTTGCCGACAAGACCGCCGAGGCAGGGATTGCCGGACAGGGCCGCAGAAGGAGTAAAGGTGATGGAGCCGGTGGCTGTACAGTTCTTCAGGCCGCCGATATCGTCGATCGCGGTTCCAGGGATGACCTGACGTGCAAAGATGCCGAGGTTTAAGTCCGAGGCGTCAGTGATTGAAATGCTAGAGTTCAGCGTAAGGTTTTTCACAACGCCCTTGAGGTCACTGAAAAGAGGCTTGGTAAGGCCGGAGATGGTCTTTCCATTACCGTCAAATACACCCTCGTAATCCACAATGGAATTGAAAGATGATACTGTAGCAGACGTAAGGTCCAAATTCGTGGTAACACGAGCATTAAGAGTCTTATTACCGCCATTTACTTCACTGACGAATGATAGTAACGTAGCATCATTTTTAATCTCATGGAGGTTCGTAATTTTGGATTGAACATACTCGAAAGTTCCAAGTTCGCGAACCTTGCCGGCCGTTATAGTATTGTTGTCGTTCAATACCTTGAACTCCATGTGCCCGCTATCGTTGTCCACTATCTCGCACTGTATGCCGCCAGTGTAGGTGCCGGCAGGAATGGCCACATAGAAAACGGTAGCGGTCCCAGTCAGCCGTTTATAACTGCCGAAGCTGTAATTGATGGTTCCTCCTCCAGATGCCGGGGTGAGGGTGCCGTTGAGAAGACCTGAGCCGTTCTTTCCAATGGTGAAGTTCCCCGAGAGTGATTTGTCACCGGCCACGGCTTTGAGATTCATGGAGAGAATTCCCTTGCCGCTGGCGAAAGAACCCGTGATGGAGAACTTCAGAAGGGCGCAAAGGTGATTGAATGTAACCGTCCCGGAAGGCCTTGTTGCAGAGGCTGCATACATGGGCATAGCCGCGTCGTCAAAGTCATTGGCATAATATGTCTGGGAAGCGGGAATGGAGACCTGGTTATCGTGACCGTCAACACCCCTGTACAGGAAATTATAGACCGACAGACCAGAAGTCGGCTTGAAAGAAGCCGAAATCTGTGTGTCAGAATCCTTGGTGGATTCAGTGGGGGCAGATCCGTTAAGTGAAACGCGATTTTGGTCCCCGGTAGACCACCTCACGGGATAGGAAGAACCGTCCTTGGTGCCAAGAGCGGTCTTGGTTTCAAGAGGTTCTGCATATTCAGGAACAGAAAACACAACGGTAACAGTGCTTTCGTCCCCCGGCTGACTGAGGGCGTACTGCGAAAGGAGTTCGTCCTGAGGGAGGTCAATTTCTTTGGCACAGCCGAAACTGAGAGCGAACAGTGCTAATATGCTAAATATTGTATATACTTTTTTCATAACTGTTGGCGTCTATTCAAACAATATTTGGGCAACTACAGGGAAATGGTCTGAAGGACACCATGTTTTGGTAACCTCTTCAGTTGCACCCGTCGGTTCACCAGTTTCTTCATCTAGAACAGCTACACTTGACGTGACATCGTAAGTGACTCGTACCGTCTTGTATGTCTCAGCAGAGATGTTTTGGGTTGATCCGTCCTTGAGCCAGATGTGGTCTATGCGGAACTGGGGGTATTTCATATTGGTCATGTAATGGGCACCCCAATTACTTCCTGTCTGGGTTCCGGGGTAACTGATATATATATCGGACATATTACCAGCCGCGTACACTTCGTCGTAGGCGTTGGTAAGTCCGCCACTGGTCATCGATGTATAAGCGGCATCGGCCCTGGTCTTCTTGGTGTCGTAGTAAGGCCCGAAGTTAAAGTCACCCATCACTATATAAGGAAGGCTCCCGGCCTTGGCGTTACAGAAGTACTTGAGGTTGTTTACAATCCTCGCCCTGCGGGCCACAATGAGTTCGTTCTCCTTGTCATACTTGCCATCAGTTTTAGGCGCATCGACCTCGCTGCCTATATGGTCAGTTGTGGAGGTATGGGTTACGAACACATAGAACTGCTTTCCAGATGTCGTATGGGTGAACTTGGCATAGGCGCAGGTGGTCTCCGGACCACCGCTGTTACCATAAGCGGAAGACTTGCTAGTATAGTAGGTATTGTCGGCGACGTGTGAAATCCATACCCAGTCATGGTCCGTGATGCTGAACATCGAATTCTTGTAAGCGAACCCATCGGCAAATTTACAGGAAGTAGAATAAGAATAACCAAAAATAGCATTCCCATCACGGTCGATATCATCCGGATGGTCAAGCTCCCATGTGTATCCAGACAATCCGGAAAGGGTCTTGATGGAGTAACTTCCATCGTTAAGGAAATTACTGTCAATCTCATTGATACCGATGATGTCGGCCCCCATCTTATTTACGGCTTCGCCTAATGCGGCGCGGACATTGGAGTTCGTCAAGGACATGTAATCTTTGTTACGGCTGCTCTGTGCATACAGGTTATAAACCCCTACGTTTATGATGGTAGCCGACGCCGTGCCACTCTCTGCAGTAAGGCTTCCGGCAGCGAAGAGGTTCTCCGTGCGGCCGGCGGCGTAAGTCTTGCTCTGCATGGCAATTACTTTTGTACTTTCCAGTGTGTAGCCGCTACCCCAGAACTTCAGGCGCATGAAAGCACCATCGGTCTGATAAACCAAGGCTTCGATGCCAGAGGCATATCTCTGGGCAGGGATAGCAATGTAGATGTAAGTGTCTGATCCGCTCAGCGTAAGGCCACTTCCAAAACTATATGTAAGTGTGCCAGTTGTTCCACCAGAGAACACGCCGGTAAAGCCATCGCCATCAGTTGCCAAAGTAAAACTACCATAGAGTTTCTCTGAACCCAGGCTGTTCAACTCAATCCTGTCCAAAGTTGCGCTGCCGTTGAGGGCAAAGCGGATAAGGCCGCAGAAACTATTTAGCGACACGCTATAACCACCGCTGGACTTAACGGCATTGCCATAAGCAGCAGCTGCATCCGGGTCGAAACTGCCCGCCACATAGTTCTGTGTGTCAGGAAGGGAGATGACATTGGCCGATGTAGTCTCTGGATAAAGCACCTTGTATGGGGCGGTTAATGAACCGCTCACAGTAAAGTCAACGACAGTCTGGTTATCCTCCGTGACGGCATTGTCAGACGGGGTGCCGTTCACGGAAATCCTGTCCCCAGTCGTCCATTTAACAGGGTACTTTCCATCTTCGAGAGCACCAAGAATTGTCTTGGTATGGGCATCGGATAGAGAGGCACTCAAGACGATACCATCAGGCTCGATTCCGGGCTGGGAGGGAGTTTGCTCTTCCGAACAAGCCGTGAGCCAACTCCCTACAACAGCAAGGATAAAACAGAATTTCAATATATTATTCATCATATTCATTTCCTCCTCCCTTTAGTCGGAATCTTCATCAAAAACCGTTGGTCCGCTTGTCGCACCAGGATCTGCAATAAGCATATACCTCACGATGGAAGCCTGACATAGAGACTGGTCCATGAGCAATGGCACTTGCTCTGCAACAGGGTGTGTGTATTCTTTTTTCATATTGTACTCTTAAAGATTAAACTACCAAGACTCTACTGTAATGTGCTCGTCAGCTATTACGGAGGTAAGATCGTAAGTAGAACCAGCGCCACCAGCGAGAACACCGATATTTACATCAGAGATGTCGTTGATGGTATTGTCATTGACGTTGTCCTTCCTGACGGTGCCGGGGGCAATCATATTTGGATTATTTTCATCGCCTTTCTTGATGGAGAAGGAGGCGCTTGCATTCTTGGTACAGCAGAATAGACCTGTCGTGGTCTTGCTGCCCCAAACGGTGCCGGCCAGTCTGTGTCCTGTCATAGTGAATGTGCTGCTGGCGTCGCTGCCTTCGACGGTTGCCATCAAACCGGCTGTGTAATTCTCACCGCCGACCGTCGCCAAATGGGTATCGATGGTGGCATTGGAACGCCAGTAATAATGATTGGTTGAGTTGGGTTTTGGACAAGCGACAATACCTGCTGCCCAGATGGAAGCGGTAGTGGTGGCGTCAACGGTGACATCGCCCGTATTCCTGCAGTTGTTGAAGTTGAAGGAAGCGTTGCTGATCCATCCTCCGATACCACCGACATTGATAGCCGAGCTACCCTTGTCTCCAGTGACATAGATGTCTCCGGAATTACGAGCGTACTGCATCTTGATACCGGTAGTGGTATATCCAACAATACCTCCGATAGAGATATCTCCGCCATCGCTCTTGGCATTTCCGGAAGTATCGGTAATATTTCCGCTGTTTCTGCAATATGCACTGGATGTACCGGTCATAGTGAAATAGCCAGTATTGTTTCTTCCCAACAGACCTCCGATATTGATATTCTTCGCGCTGCCGGAGTTCTCGATACTACCCGAATTGGTAAACTTGTAGCCAGAAGCAATGGTGTTATAGTTGGGTTTCTTACCAGCAATAGATCCAATTATTCCTCCGACATTATTAGCCGATGTGGCTTCACCGGAATTGGAAACAAGGCCGCTATTGGAATGGTTCTGGAAGGTGCAATTCAAGTCAACATATCCAAATACACCTCCAACGTAGTTATTGGGTGCTTCACCGGAATTGGAAACTGTGCCCTCATTTGAGTTACCGCTATAGGTACCGTGACGAATCCAGCCAATGACACCGCCCACGTTGTTGCTTGCTGCACTGTTCCCGGTGTTACTCACAGCACCACTGTTGGTGCAGTCGGAAACGTTCAGCACAGTTGAAGTAGCGCTTGCGCCATTTCCAGCCTGGCCGATAATACCGCCCACCGAAATAGCCTTCTCCCAGTAAGCATTGTTTGTTATAGTACCGGTATTAGAGCAATCGGAAATGCTGAATTCAGCAACCCAGGAGGTACTAAGAACACCGCCCACAATTAGTTCACCATCAGTGGTATTTGTGGTTTCGTTGGTAACGCTGGCCTCATTAGTACAAGCGGTAATAGATGCTTCAGTGCCCGAGATAGAACCGATCATACCGCCAATCCTGCGCTCACCAGATACTGCGCTGCCGACATTAAACGTAACGCTTCCCTGAGAAGTACAGCCGGTTGCTGTACCTGACAGGACATTTGCGAGAATACCGATATCTGTTTGGTCTGAAGTTATGTTCAGCGTTGAGTTGAGCGTAAGGTCTTTGACGGTACCCTTAAGATCGTTGAACAAAGGCTTTGTGAGACCGGTAATGGTGTATCCGTTGCCGTCGAAGGTGCCCTCGTAGTCCTCTATGGATGCAAAGGCCTCTGCAGTAGCGGACGAGACGGTGAAGCTCTGAGTAACTTTTGCGGGGATTGTCTTGTCGGTTGCCACTGCGCTTACAAATGCGTTGAACGTAGCCTCATCCATGATCTTCATGACAGGATCGTCAATGAGGGCTGTTATCGTGACCTTGACATCGGTAATGCTGAAACGGTTCTTGCCGTCAATATTCTCAAGGGAACCGATGATAAGTTGGCACCCAGAGTCTATATTGGAGATGCTCACGGTCTTGGTTTCCCAGGTCTTCACAGAGGTGATGCCCAGGGCAGTTCCGTTATTAGGAAGTGCGGTAGCTGAACCGTCAATAGTGTATTTGCGGAAACTGGAACTGCTGGGATCCGTTGCACCGTTCATCTCGCACTTGTCACTGACAAACACTGCAACATCATTTGTATTAGATTCGTGCTTAGTTGCCGTAACCGTCACATCGATGGTTGCTAGTTTGCCCGCAGGAATACCGGCAAGTGCAGGAGTGACAAGGTGAGTGCGGCCGGTGGTGGAAGCGATTCGCAAATATGCGTCTCTTAAGAATGTTGCACTGTTCCCGAAGAAGCCCCAGCCTTTAGACAGACGGCTGGTGCCAAGGTCCACGCCTGTGCCGAAGATACGTTGACCGGTATTGCTGTATGTTGTATAAGAGCCGGCGGGATTTACACCGGAAAGAACATCCAGATTCTTGGGGGAAGGAACGATACCTGCCGCAACGGCAAACTCATCCGGGCCCCAGCCAATCTCTGAGAAGTCCTCTGCAAGGATGACATCACCGACTGCGGCGTTAGACACTGTAGTAGCGTCCACAGGAGTGAAGGCCTCGGTAGTGGCGCTGACGGCGTCTGCAACTGTTCCGCTATCCGTATCTTCAACTACGAGCCAGTAGGTGGTGGAAGGAGCAAGGCCGCCGAAGGAGAAGCAAGGACTCTTTCCGTCCCAGCAAGAAGCATTGGCTTCAAAATCATGAGAGACAACCAGTGAAGTGCAAGCGCTATCGCTGTACAGGGATGCAGTGTAAGGCTTAGCAATGTCATCTGAGGCGTCGCCACCATAGGTCCACTTGAATGCAGCTGTGCTGGAAGACACGCTCTTCACACTTGCGGTAAGAGCCGGATCGTCAAGAGCCTTGATGGTAATCTTGATGTCGCTGAGGAGCATGCGAGCATCGTTGCCGCTAACTCCATCTGCGGCACCGAAGGCGATACGGTTGCCCTTCACCACATCGGAGAGGGTGACCTTGTAGGTCTTCCAGGCGCTTGCAGCGTCGAGGGTGATGTCCTGCTTGTTGGTCGTGAGATCAAGAGTGTTTGTATTGGTTACGTCCGTCAACTCATTCAGTGAGCCAGTCTGGACCGCAACAATGGCGTTGGTAGTGCAGAAGGAAGCGCTGGATTCGCTGAAGTATGGACTTGCTGTCACTTCGACATCAATAGTTGCAAGTTTTCCGTCAGGAATGCTTTCGAGGGCAGGGGTTACAATGTGCGTAACCTTCTTGCTGCCGACGAGTTTGATATATCCAGGGTGGATATACAGATTGTTGTTTTCGCCCTGAGCCCAGTGAGCAAGACGGCTGGCGCCGAGCGCTGTGGTCTGAGCACCGAGAACCTTCTCACTGTTTGTATCGATGGGCAAGAACTGACTGACTTCAGAATTTGCGAAAGAATCCTGGGAAGTGGCGAAATAACCTACGCCACGGCCAATTAGGTCGCTGTCCCAACGGAGTTCGCCGAAGTCTTCTGCAAGGATGACGTCATCGACGGCGGCAGGAGTGTTGGATACCTCCACGATGTCGAATGTAGCGGTGGTGACGGGCAGAATGTTGCTGTCCGCGCTATGATCATCGTTGGTGACCTTCACATAATATGTAGTGGCAGCATCAAGACCGCTTATGCAGAACCTGGGTGAATTTCCGCCCCAGCAAGCATTGCCGGCATCGACTGAATAGCTGTCTACAAGAGATGAGCAGCCGGAATCGGAGTAAACGCCGATGGTATATGCGGCCTCGGGAGAGTTATTCCAACAGATGACTGCAGTGGAACTCGTGATGCCCTCTGCAGTAATGACGGGAGCATAAGAATCAGCAGTGTATGCTAATGCTGAAGGCGAGAACACCTTGCCGGCGGCGAGAGCCGAGGCGATGCTTGCATTTTTGGTCATTGAACCGCCAGCGTTGTCGAACACTTCGACCTTGAGGGCTCCACTGAGGCCGGCAGGCACACAGATGAAGAACTCTGCAGGAAGATCGACAGGGCTTGCAGTAACCATCTCTACAACATTAGAGACGGATGAAGGAGTCAAAGTCGTGGCATAATCCGTAGTAAATGAACCGCTCAAAGCCGCCCCGACGCCTCCTGTCAGCCTGACGCTGGTAATGGAAGCAGTGCCGGTCAAGCTCAAGTGAATAACACTGACTTGAGAGGACAACGCTATGGATTTGGTATCGCTCTTTCCTATAAGAAGGAACGCCTCGGGGTCGTAAGAACCATCAACATAATTCTGAGTCGCGGGCACGGTAACCGTTGCGCTGCCTGCGCTGTAGCCACTGACTGCAGATGCCGGATATGCGGCGCAGTAAGGAGATGTCAGCGAGGACGTGAAAGAGAACTCGGCAGAAGCCTGGTCATTATAGCCAACGTCCAGGCCTTCGGAATCAACTCCGTTGACACTCAAAACATCGCCGGTCTTCCAGTAGTTGGGCCACCTGTGGTTAACATCATCCAAAGCGCCCAGGCCAGTCTTAGTGGAAGCGACGGTGGCACTGATAACAGTGCGGCCGATGCCCAGTTCGGTCGGATCCTGTGTTTCTTTTACGCAAGAAGCGATGCTGAAAATACCTAGTATTGCAGCAGAAAGGAGAATGATCTTTTTCATAAGGCAATACATTTTAGATTATCCATTCAATTGCATCAGGATCGTCCTGTAATGGATCGAGTGAAAGATCCGGAATGACACTCTGGCAAAGAGGCTTGGCCTGCTGAATGAGCATTAGCTCACATTCAGGCGACGTGTAGATTAGTTTTGTGTTCATAGTGTATTTTGATTCAATAATTTGTTCAATTCGTTCTATCAATCAATGGAATCTGCGACCGTAGGAAGGACGTTACCAGTGATGGTGTAGTTACTTGAGCCTGCTCCAAAGCAATGATCTGCTGTAACATCTGAATCACTGTTGATCGTTGCTTTCGAGCCGCTTGCATAAGAGATGGTGCCCTTCTTAATTACGCAATCCGTAAAAGTATAAGTTACCGAGTTGTTGCTGTTATTGACCATTACGGCTGAGCGCCCCTGACCGGTACCGGCACCATGGGTAGAACCGCCCACTTTGCAGGTATTAAACGTTATTGACCCTGTGTATGCATAGCCAATTATACCACCGTCATAGGAGAACGGGGAAGAACCGTTTGTGTTGAGTGTGCCATCATACTTTGATGAGGAGATGGTAGAGCCCGTAAACAAGCCCACTACACCACCGGTAACGTTTCTGTGATAGTTGCCATTCACAGTACCGATACCGCCGCTCGCATGCCCGGTGATATTACCCGTGCAGACACAACCTGAAATATTATTCTCGGTATAGGCAACAACACCTCCGATACAGTAACGCATCCTGCCATAAATCCAGATGTAGGCAGAGTTGGTGCAATTGGTGAATGTCTTTCCGGTTATAGTGTTCCATCCACCGTTCAAACTCTGGCTGCTGGAGCTTGCTCCCATTCCGGCTATACCACCGAAGCAGGACCAAAGTGGAGTTTTGGTATCTCCGGCATTGAAGTCGTTATGGTCGCTTGAATCAGATTCTATGCATCCCGAGTTGACACATCCGGTAATTGTCTGTACGCCGGACTCCGTCCATCCGCCGATGATACCGCCGGCAAAAACCTGCCCGGTTGCAGACAATGTCAGGTCTTTGAAGAGAATCTTGCCTGCGTTGTTTGCATAGTCCAGTGACGAGGTCACGGCACTTCTTCCGAGAATACCGCCGACATAAATCTTGTTCTTCGTATTGTTCTGAATTGTGATGTCGCCGGCATCCTTAGTACTCAAGTTCCTGGCATACGCAAAGTCGGAGGCATCGGAGCAGGAATAACCGCAGATACCGCCGACGGCGACATCCAGTGTCTTTGAATCCTCCAGGATCGTACCGCTGTTGCTGTTATAATCAGAAGCAGTGCCGGTGAGCGTATTGGCACCATCCGCAACGCCGACGAGCCCGCCTATGCAGGCAATGCCGCTTGCAGCGGTGTGGTTGGTAACGGCAGCCTGGTTCTGGCAGGCGATAAGGGTACAGTCGGAAATGCTGCCGACCAGACCGCCCAGGGCGAGATCGCCGTCGACCTCAGCCACGGTGGATGTTACCGATCCCTTCGAAACGCAGCCGGTCAGTATTGCATGGGTAGCAGAATGTGCGAAAACACCCACATTACCTGCCGCCCCGGTAATATTCAGCGTGGAATTCAGTGTAAGGTCGCTGACCTTTCCACTCAGTACACCGAAGAGCGGTTTGACAAGCCCGGAGATGGTGTGATGGTTGCCTTCGACGATTCCATCGAAATCAGCAACGGGATAAAGCGCATCGATCTCTTCGACCTCGGAGGATGTAAGCGCGACATCAGCCATCACCTTGCCCTTGATGGTCTTTCCAGGCTGGCAAGCGGCCAGGAACGCCTTGAAGGAGGCAAAATCGTTGATATCTATCTCCGCATCGACAGCATCGCCAATCTGGAACTCGGCGATTTCCACTTTCCAGGTGGACCCGATCGTGCTGACACTGAGTTTGGTGGATACTCCGTTTGCAGCATCCCCCGCCACAAGCGAGTATGCGCCGGCTTCCTTATGGATGGAGAAATCCGCAGTGTTGCTCAGGTCAAAGGTGATACCATCGGCCGGGATGGCAATGGGACCTGACGCCCCCTCGTAAAGAACGGCGAAAGGATTGCTGCTTTCCTTCCTGACAATGACGGGCTGGCCGGCGGCCTGGAACGTATCCTTGTACCGGATTCCATTGTACAGGCTGCTCCGGAGGGGAATCCTGCAGCCGAAACCGTCTTCCGTAGCGACTTTGACGAAGGATTCTGCGTCATAAACGAACGCGGGATCGGTGCTTGCCGATGCACTGAGCGTGAGAATGCCGTCATCGGTGATGGAACCCGCCGCGGCATTTTCAATGCTCCAGGTGAACTCGTGCGTCTCGCCGTCGGTCGTTGAGGCCGACAGGATTTCGGACATCCCGGGATAGCCGTAAATGCCGGTAACGGGATTGCCAAGTTCGTCTTTAATGTATACGCTGTACTTGCCTGCAGGGTTGACGCTCACCATGCAGGCTGCTTTCTGGCTTCCGTCGGCTGAAGTGGCCAAAACGTAAGTGACGCCCTCCGCCTTCGCGGTGATGGTGCCGTCGGTCACATCGGCATAAACATCGTCCAATACGCTCCAGACAACGCCCATTCCAAGCGATTCCGGCATAACGGTCGCCGTAATCGTGGTGGTTTGTCCGACGTGGAGATCCACCTTATCATTGCTGAGCACAACGCCTGTCACCACCTTGTACGCTTCTTCGGAAGTATCGGTGCAGGCATAGAACGCCGGCAGGAGAAAAATTGCTGATAATATAAGTCTTTTCATATTCTACTTGTTGTAGCGTACTGCAAAATAATCCATTGTGTTGTAGCCGCTGCCATTGCTGATCGTGCTGGAGTCGTATGAATCCACGGACTTGGCGGCAGCTTTATTGTTGCGGGGCATGAGACGGATGCTCACGCTCTCTTTCCCAAGGATTTCCGTGGGAAGCGGGAAGTCGTAAACGCGGGTGCCGAGGGTCTGCCAGTCGTTCTGGGAGGCCCAGATGGCAACGTCAGGGACGGTGAATTCGCCGATGTCGATCCACTCGGAGTCAGTTGACGGCGAGCAGTCGTGCGTGGTGAGCGAGTACTGGGCCTTCCAGTAGCGCGGTGAACGGGCGCTTTGGGAGTTGTTGTACATCGCAAATTGCATGGAAACCCTGTCAGAGACGATTCCAGCCGTGCTGAAGATAACCAGCCAGCAATAGCCGCGGCCGTTGGAGGAATCCCACCAGTATTTGTTGGACCAGCTGATCTTGAGGTTGTCTTTGAACCAACCCTTGCCGTCCGTATTCTGGGCATCCTCAGTGCCAATCCAGGGCTCGTAGATGCCACCTCCGTCCAGTTCGATTCCGGCGCCTTCTTTATAATGGTTTTTCTTCTTGCTTCCGCATTCTCCGATGTAGAAATAGGTCGGGGAGAAATTGCTTACCGGGCCATATGTGTGGCACAGTTCTCCGTTGCCCTTGGTGGCGAGAATAGGATCCGTAAGCTTGGTTTCCTGGAATTCTTCGGGGAAGATGGTGTAGCGGAACTCGGTGATGATGCCGGAGAAGTTGTCCGCAAAATCTTTCTTGAGGTCGATTTCCTCGCGAAGGAGATGGCGAAGCTGGTAGCGGCCTATGTCACCGTCCTTCTCGAAACTCTTGTAATCCTCATGGACCACAATTCCGGTTATGTCGCCGCTGCCGTAAGGGAGGGTTTCTCCGTTGCGGCGATAGGTGCAGGTCATGTTGGTGAACATATACATGCTACCACCGGTGATGTCTCGGATAAGGATGGGATATTTTGCCAGACGGTTGTATCCGCACAGGGACGTATAGCCTTCATTCACGGGCGTGAAGGGGCCTTTACGCATCGCTATCTCGCAATCTTTGATCTTAACCAGGGTATTGATATCATCGTCGGTAAGCTCGGTGATGTGCTTTTCTTTCCATGGCATCGAGAGCTTTCCGTCCGCACTGGTAAGAATATCTCCTGACTTGACTTCTTCGATGGTGTACTGGACAGGCTCCCCTCCGGACTTCTTCACCACAGCCCCGCCAGCCTTAAGGCATATACGGCTATAGCGTTGGAACTCATTGTCCGAAGATGTAGGGGTAATGAGCCTGAAGCCATACTTGCCATCCAGGCTCTCAAGATACGCAGTGCGCTCTGTGAGAGTATAGTCGATAACACCGGTACCTTGTTTATAGTCATACACCTGGGCGTCTCCGGCGTTCCCGCCTTCATTGGTACTTACGATGTAGCCCTCGATAAGGGCATCTTCCGGTAGGGTATATCCTTCCACCGTGGCCACACTGTGAAGATCTTCGGGAGTAAAGGTGGTGCCCACCTTATTGTCCGACCGGGCCTGTAGAACCGCAATAACTGCAGTCTGCGTTTCCTTCCATCCGTCCACATAGGTCAGGACAATGTTGGCCCGACGCATATAGTTCTTGTCCGGATTGTCGGTTGTCTTGAATGTGAAGGAACTGTTGGTGAGCTGATAATCATGGATCCACTGTTCAGCGCCGGAAAAACGGACTTCGACTTCTATGCTGCTGAGAGGCACGTTTATGTCCGCCGCGACGGTATTCACTTCTGTGCTGCCGTTGAACACGACCATCGAACCGGCGGAGACATAGAACTTTTCTTCAACGGCACCTTTCTGGAACACAGAGACCGTGTCCTTTCTGGTATCTGTGACGAAAAGGATGTCCGAGCGGCGTTTGAAGCCGTCATTCTTCAGGATTTGAACCGGGATGCTGCCATCTTCCTTAAATTGGGTGGTGCCCAGCTTAACCCATGCATCGTCATCCTGGTTGACCAGAGATACTGTTCCGGGCTTGCTTGCAAGGAACTGGATTTCTATTCCATCTCCATTCTCTCCAACATAGTATTCATGCTCCGGCATACCCAGTTCGTCGGGAGCAAACACATAATATTGGTTCTTGTCGCAGGACTGGAATAGCAGAAGAGCTATTATTGAATATATCGTTATCTTTTTCATGGCTATTTAGTCTGGACTACAGTTATTGTGTTCGAATGGACCGTATCTCCTTCGGTGGAGTCGTAAGAACCGGCATCCGTGTGGGAAATCCTGGCATTTGCCATGCGGGCCGACCCGGTAGTATTGGGAGCTATCTCAAGGGTAACCTTGTCTATTTCCACACTCTTGAGAGTAATCCACGGTGTTGCAGGCTCCTGGCCTTCCGGATAAGAAAGAGTCAGGTACATCTCATCCAGATTATACACCAGGTTGGTAGAAAAAGGAATGACTTTTGTGATTCCGCTCGCATCAACATCGATAGATGAAGCATCAAGATCCATCTTACAATCAGAATCCGAAAGGAAAGCATTCTGATACATATTCAGCGTGCGGGTCTGGTCTCCAGCCTTGAACACCAGAATCACGCGGCGGGCGCGGCCATAGTTGATATCGTAATCAAATACCAGATAGCCGGACTTATATCCGTCAAAACGGTCTATGGATGCCCAGGATACCTGACGGTCCATTTCCACAGTCCATGATGTGTTTGAGAACACCGCTACCTGAGTGCTGCCTCCATCCTTGGAAAGGATATTGTACTCCGAGAGAAGCCCCAGGGTCTGGTCATATTCTGCCTTGTGCTCTGTGCAGGAAACTGCAGCCAGCAGGGCAAACATTATTATTGCAATCTTTTTCATATCCTTTATTCTATTCCTGAAAGATTGTACTTTTCATACTCCGGATTGGACAGTATACGACCCGAGCGGGCACATTGGACATCCGGAATGGGATAATATTCGTGGCATGGACGGATGTTCTCCTGCGCCTTACTATAAGTGTTGTAGGCAAGTACCTGATCGTACCAGATTCCCCAGCGAACCAGATCATACTTGCGTCCGAATTCGCCAAACAGTTCGCGGGCACGCTCATCCCTGATTTCGCCGCGGAGTTTGACCGCGTTTATAAAGGTATAGTCATCAATCTGTGCGCGTTTACGGACCATATTCAAATAGTCCACGGACTTGGGATAATCTCCTTTCTCACACCATGCTTCTGCAAGCAGGAGAACTGCATCGGCATAACGGAAAATCTTGTAGTTGGTGTTGTCATAGTTCCTGTAAACGCCAAAGCACCAGAACTTCTGACCCATCCACTGGCTGCCGCCGCCGAAATTCACCCCGTTCCAACCTCTGGAAATATTGATGTCGCGACGGATATCGCCGGTGCCTGTGGGCGCGATATCGTTTTTCATATGGCTGGTGGGTCTCAGGGGCGTATAGCAGGTAGCATTAACACCTATTTCGGGGATGGTGACACCGTCGTAAATGGCCGTGCCGGCAGTCTTGGGATAAGGGAGCACCAGAGACGAGATGGCAAGGCCGGAATAGGTGATATATTCAATACCGCCTTCCACATACTCATGGTTCTCTTCAAAAATGGATTCCGGCGTGTTCTTGTTACGGAAGCAGACATCCATGTAGGAATATTTGTCCAGACTTCCATATATAGCCTCCAAGTGTTCTCCGGCATAGATGACATTGTCCCAGTCTTTATTCCACGCAGCCATCTTCGCAATCAGCATCCAGCCCATCGCCGCACCGCAGGTGTTGTACTCCTGGTCGCAAGTGCGAATCTGAGGAAGCATGGGAACATACAGCAACAACTCGTCTATAAGGGTTTTACGGGTTTCCACCGCACTCATGCGCCCCAGTTTGCCGATACGGATCATATCATCGTCGGTTTCCACATAGTCCTCATAAAAAGGAACGTCTCCAAAGAAACTGGTGAGCACATAGTAGTAATAACTGAGCAGGACGCGGGCCTCTACTTCATATGGCATCTTTTTATTGTCGGCCAGCGAGGAGCGGCCGATGCCGGCAATGGTGCTCAGGCAAAAACGTACGCCAGTCCAACTCCATCTCCACACCAGGGAGGCGGCACCGGGGCTGGCCGGGTTAATGTCGAAGCGCGCATCCTGCTGGGCAGATCCGTCTGTAGACGCCAGGTCTGTGGCTCCTTCCAGTGCGATAAAATATTTAAGGTTATGAATATAGTGCAACGGATCGTAGCAACCATTCACAGCCGCACGAATCTGGACCTCCGTATTAAAGAAATCGTATGGATTTACAATTGCCGAGGAATCTTCCTTTAACGAGCAAGATACCAGAGAGAGCGCAAGTGCAATTATCGGGATTGTTCTTAAATGTTTCATACGACACATCAATATTTCATTTGAATCGAGATTACAAAACGGCGGGACTTGGGATACCACGAATTGTCATACCCTTTTACGCTGCCTGAGGAGACATCAGGATCAAAACCATTATATGAGGTCCACTGATACAGATTCTCGCCGGAGACGCTAGCCTCAAGTTCGCGGATAATCCTGCTCTTGATATTGAACCGATAACTCAGACTCAGGTTTTTAAGCCTGAGGTACGAAGAGTCGTGGATGAGGAACGAACTGGGTAGGGCGCTGGCGTCGAAGATACCCGCACGGGGAAGGTTGGAATTGGGATTTGCGATCGGATGCCAGGCATTAACCATGTAAGCGTACTGGTTTGTCCTGCGCGAGCCGGCCATATAGAATTCCGAGTAATTCAGCACCTTCCCACCAAAAGAATAAGTGAAATATATGCCAAGGGAGAGCCGATTCAAACGGAATGAGTTCTGCAAGCCTCCGTAGGCTATGGGGTCGGGAGAACCAAGGAACACAATGTCTCTGGAGTCCAGGGAACCGTCGTGGTTCTGGTCTATAAAGATAGGATAGCCCAATTTGGTAGAGGCCTGGTCGTTGGCAAAGGAATGGGTAATCTTGTTTCGGTCTATCTCTTCCTGGTTATGCCATACACCGGCATACTGGAAACCCCAGAAGGAATTGACAGGATAGCCCACCCGGTAGCCGACGGTAGTGTAAGCAACCTGCGTGGGAGCCTGCCTTATCGCAACTTCCGACTCGGGCCCCAGATCATCTACCATGGAAGTATTGTGCGTTATGGAGAAAGATGTGGACCAGGAAAAACTGCGTTTGACAATGTTGCGGGAACTCATGCTGAATTCTACTCCCTGGCTGCTGGTACGGCCGATATTCTCGTATTTGTCGTCGTAACCGGTATGCTGAGGGACCTTCACCGTGAGCAGGAGGTCTTTGGTAATCGTCTTGTAGGCTTCCACGGTAAGACTGAGCCTGCTGTTCAAGAATGCCATCTCCAGAGCAATATTGCCGGCAGTTGTGGTTTCCCAGGTCAGGTTGGGGGATGCAATGCGGGACTGCCAGTACTGCTGGGTATAGTGTCCGCCAAAGGGATATCCGCCCGAACTGGACCCAAGTCTTGCCAGGGAACGGTATGCCTTGTTGACATCGTTTCCGCTCTGGCCCAAGCTTACCTTAAGGGAGAAATCATCCAGCCAATCGGCTTTATCAAACCATGGTTCTTTGTATACGGACCACTTGAAGGCACCGGAAGGGAAAAAGCCCCATTTGTGATTGGCGGCAAAATTGGAGGCGCCATCCAATCGGCCGGTAAGGGTAAGGTAATAACGGCGCTTGTAATTGTAATTCAAACGTGTAAAGAAAGCCACCTTATCCTTTATCTCCTGCTCAGTATTGGCACCGTAACTCTCCTTGTTGGTTACTGCGGCCATGTTGTTCCACTTGACGGCATCCACAATGTATCCGTCTCCGTCAAGAGAGAATCTATGCATTGTCTGGTGCTTGAAGGTTTGTCCGGCCGTTATATCCATATGATGGCGTCCAAATTCCCTGGAGTATTCCAGCGTCTGCTCATAATAAAGACTCTGTTCACCATAATTCTCACGGTAAGCCGATCCACCCATAGCCTCAGTCCTGGAAGGGAGTGTGGACGGATTATACTGGTAACGCTGGCGGTCGAAGAAGTAATAACTGAATTTTGTCTTATACTTCAGAGGGGCAGAAATTCTTGCCGATGCATTGACGGAAATATTGAGCATGCTTCGGTCGGTGTGATCCGTATTTTCGTTCAGGCGCACAACTGCGTTGGCTATGTTGGTTGCCGAATTATCCAGCGGATTATACGAATCCTTCGGGGTGATGAGCGGGGAAAGATACTGCGCCGCATAGTTGATTCCTCCACCGCCGATTTGCGTAAGGAAATTGTCCTGAAGGCGATACTGGTAACGGAGGTATGCACCCAAGGTGAGCCATTTGAACACTTTGTTAGAAACGTTAAGCGTGCCGGTGAAGTTCTGTTTTCCGCTCTTCTTGATGATACCCTGTTCGTCGCTGTAGGCCAGAGAAGCATAAAATTTCTGCTTGCCGTTGAAACCGTTCATAGACACGTTATAGTTCTGATATGGCGCCACCCGGGTCACATCGCCGATCCAGTTGGTGCCTTCCCCGTAAGTGAAAGGGGTCTTTACCGACAGGCCGCTGAGCGGTGTGTTCATATTCATGGAAGAGGATGTGCCGATGTGCTGGTAATACTCGTTGCGGTAGATGCCATACTGCTCGGCGTTCATCAGATCCAGATTACGGGGCAGATAAGACACACCTGCACTACTGTTAAACGTCAGGGAGAAGTTCGAGGCCGAATCCGAACTATCCGAACTGCCTTTGGTAGTAATGATAATGACGCCATTGGCACCTCGGGCACCGTAAATAGCCGTGGCCGATGCATCCTTAAGCACCGATATGGCTTCAATATCGGCCGGATTGATGTCGTTGAGTGAAGAAATAGCATCCGTTACGCCGTCAACCACGATGAGAGGGTCGTTTGAGGCGGCGGATAAAGAGCGGGATCCACGGATACGGATAATGGACTCGGATCCCGGTTCGCCGTCCGTACTGGTGATTTCCAGACCCGCCACGCGCCCTTGCAGCGCCTGGTCGATGGAGAGCACAGGCTCGTTGCGGATTTCCGCCATCTTCACGTTGGTTACAGAGCCGGTAAGGTCCGCCTTTTTAACGGCGCCGAAACCAATGGCGACGGCCGCATCAAGGGTAGATGCCGCATCTGGAATGAGAATCACATCCACGCGCTTGGCAGCCTTTTCCGTCGCCTTCTCGAATCCAAGAAAATGAAAGTCCAGGACGTCCTTGCTGCCGCATTGGATTGAGTATTTACCGGACATGTCGGTTGTGGCAGTTGCAACCGTGTTACCCTTGGCATTCTTCGCCACCACGATGACGCCTACCATTACTTCTCCGGTTTCGTCCCGAACGGTGCCGGAGACGGTCATCGGCTGCTGGGCCAGTGCCGGGATTACAACCAGGATGGCCAGGATTGAGAGTAATAACCTTTTCATCATATCCAATCGGCCCCCTCTCCGTCTTCATCAAAGTCTTCATCGGTGATCAGCAGACCCATCTCGGCTTCCGTAACCTTGTAGGCGGCGAAATTGTCGATATGGACATAGACCAGATCATCGTTTGAAGTGCTGAAAGTAAACTTTGTCTGCGCGCTCATACGTTCACCGTTCCCGACAAGAAGCAAATACCTTATGTTATTCTTGTCGGCTCCGGTGCCGATGGGCACATTGACACGGTATGTGGTAAGCCCGGTAGCATAAAACTTGCCGCCGGAGACGGTAATATCCAGTGTGATATTCTTGCTCAGGAATTCATTGGTTGTTTCCGCCCAGGCATTAAAAGAAATATAGTCGCAAAAATCGGCGTTCAGGACAGGATACTCTTCAGTCGTGTAGCTCTTCTTGCCCGTGATGACGAGTGTTTTGTCCGGCTCACCGGAAAAATCCTCCATGAAATGCCGGGAGTACCCTTGCTTGACAGGAAGGAATTTCCCCAGAGACTCCTCCGGGCAGGAGAAACTCAGTCTTCCGGAGCGCCTGTCAAGCGAATTCAGGGCCAGGATGGACTCGGCATCATAGGTTACCAGGATGTGTCCGGGCTCAACCTCTTCCACAGCCTTGATTTTGAACCAGTCCGTGCCTGTGTCTGTCTGGTCTACAAAGTATTTCCACTGAACCGGCACATTTGCCAGAACGTGAATCTTACCATCCTGGACCCCTTCAAACGGGACCTGAATGGCGTCCACCGTCTTTTCCGGAGAAGTTTCGTACACCTTGATGTACTCGCTCCGGACCGGACGCTTGGGACCGTTGTCCGTGTTGCAGGAGCAAACAGCGACGGCCAAAGCGGCAGATAATAGAAGCAAAACTGTTTTCTTCATATGCTGGTTATTTCATTTTTGACAACTTGAAATCGGCAATGATCGGATAGTGGTCCGACGGGATGTAGAAGCTTGTAATCCCCGTAGGATCCTTCTCCCTCTTTGTATACTCGTCCGGCTCCGCATATACATCAGCGCAAGCCTTAAGCATTGGCTTGGAAACATACATATAGTCAATCCTGAGATTGCCGCAGGACGGAAAAAAGTCGTCCGGATAGCATTCTTTCACCAAATCAAAGAAAGGCGAATTGAAAATCATGTAGTCCTGCGCGGTAAAACCGGGAGAAGCATTATTCCACTTATAGTGGTGATTGTCTTTCCGGCTGTATGAGTTATAGTCACCGGCCATAATCCACAGTCCCTTATTAGGTTCCTTTATCTTTCGCACCGAGTTATCCAGAATGCAGGCGAGTTCCTTGGCCCGGAAAAGTTCGCCCTCGTATCTCGCCGCGCTGGCATCTCTCTGGTCGTGAGGTACGCCGTACCCGTATTTGCCGTGCTTGAGGTGGACTGTGATGATATTCACGGGCTTTTCCGCTCCGTCCACGCGCACCTGATACCAGCCGCTGTAATTTACGATCACCGAATCCGGCTTGTGACCCTTTATGATCTTCACGGTGTCGATGGGATAGCGGGATGTGATGCCACAGGGATAGTTGGTCAGACCGAAAGGTGTGGACGTGGAAGGCCTGCGTGGATTGAAGGCATAATACTGGTGACCCCAGCGGGCGCAGAGCTCTCCCCAGTGCTCAGGAAGATAGCGATCCTCGTTAGGCATATGATCTTTAGTGCCGGTATAGTAAATCTGAGCAGCCTCGCAGAAGATGCAGATATCCGGATCCCAGGAATTGACCCAGTCCACGAACTTCTGATAGTTGTCCGGCTGTCCGGCCCACATTCCGTTCTGGATGTTCCAATAAAGGACCCTGAGAGTATTCTTCTGCCTCGGCTTCCCGGTGGCTGAGCAACAGATCACGGGAATGGTCAGAAAAAGGACCGGAATCAATAGTTTGATAATGTTTTTAACCGTTCGCATATGTGGCTTTCTTTTGACACAAAAATATATAAGGTGTCGCTAAGAAACAATGCTTCCCGAGAAATCGGGAAACAGTGACGCTTTTCGGGAAGGAATATTTAGTTGATTATCAGCTAAATAAATTATTTTAAAAACTAATTTCGGGAAATGGAAGATTATTCCCGGAAAGCCATTACAGCTCGGAAATGACCTTGTCGAAGTCTTCTTCCGGAATGGCGAGCCGGGCCTTGAGCATAGACCTCAGATTGTAGACGGTTTTAACCGAGCAATGGAGCAGGTCGGCGATTTCCGTGCTGTCTTTTATGCCCAGTTTTATGAGTGCGAGCATGCGCAGTTCGTTGTTCAGTATCTCCGTTTTCTTTGGCTCGATCCTATCTTCCGGCTTGAGGCATGAGTTCACCGTACCGATGAAGTCCGGGAAGATGTCCACGAATGCACTGTCGAAGTTGCGGAACAGTTCCCTTCTCTCCTCCAGGGCAATGTCGCCCGACGGGCTCGTAAGCTCCAGAGCCTGCTCCAGACGGCCCTTCTTGAGGGTGGAGTGGATCTTTGTGCGGAATACGTCCAGACGCCTGATGTACGATGAATAAAGCTGGAAAACTACGCCCACGTATCCTTTGGAAATCCGGCCGGATCGTTCCAGATTGTCTTTGAGGCGGGTGATCTTGAGTCGTGAATTGTTTATGACGAACAAAGTCAGCAGCAAGGCTAATAATAGGAGCGAGATGAACACGAGCGCCGTCTTGAAATCGCTGTTCTTCTTCTGCAGGAGGCGGGAGTTGCGGTCGTTGATGCGTATCGCTTGCTCGCCGCCGTCGATGATACGCTGGCGCGATCCGAGCGTGCGGAGCGAAGCATAATAGTAGTCGGACACCTTTTTCGCCGCACTGACCTCATTGACATCTATAAGGTATGCCTCCACCCTGAGCAGCGAGGCGATATCGTAGTTGCAGTCCCCTACTTCGATTATTGCAGACTCGAAAAGGTCGTCTATCGCCTCCCCCGTCAGCTTCCTCTCATAAAAATACGATATCATGAAACGGTCGTAGAGGCAGGTGGCGTAGTCCGGCGACTTTGTATCCCCTATCACCGACAGGCGGATGGAATTGTATCTCCTTGCCTCGGCGTAATTCCCCGCCCTGGCCTCTTTCCTCTCCATGTTGCGGAGATACATAACGTTCGCAGTATCCAGCACGGACAGGAGCGAATCCCTGTACTCGTTATAGCTCGCGCGGTATTTCTTCCGGAACGCCGCCGGTTCGTGGGAGCCGTTGTAAATACTGTGATAGAGTTCGGCCCAGGCATTGTAATACGAAACCAGAAGGCCTCCTTTCATCTTGCTCCTTGATATGGTATGGAGAGTCTCCAGAGCTTCGGTAGTGAATCCGGCGGAATACAGTATGCTGGCTTTGGTAAACTCGGCCGCAAGCATCAGCGAATCCCTGCCGGCATTCCGTGCTGTCTCAATGGCCTTATCTATATACACCAGGGACGAATCCAACTTGTACTTGGAATAAGACTTGGCGATGTCGTAGCACAATCCGTAATACTCCACGTCCGGAAGCCCCTGGAGCCGGGCTTTTGCAGCCTCTATCCCCCTTTCCTTATTCGCGGCATATACGTCCGTACTGTCCAGCTTGACGAGCAGTTCGCGTATGAGCCCCCTGGTCCTGGGCGTCTGCAGCGATCTTGCACCATGGCATGGAACGGCTATCACGACAGCCGTCAAAAGCAGGAGTATATGACGTTTCCTCATCAGCGGATCTTGAAGCGTTTTGTGCGGCGGTGCGAATCCCCGCAATAGAAATCGATATAAACACGGGGACCGTCCACCGTCAGCTTATAGGATCCAGCAGCATCGGCTATGGAATAAGCCCTTATGCCGGGACGATACTCATCAAAAATAGGCGCATAGTCGGGGTATCCGTCAGCCCCGGTGGCATGTTCGTGATACTCTCCTTCAGATTCATTGGCCCAGACGCTGCTCATGGTCATCTGTGTGATACGTCCTCCATCTCCTTCCCAATCCAGGAATTCCGTAGAATGCGTATGCCCGCAGAGTACGATGGCATTCAGCGATGCCAGCAGTGCACGCACCTCGCGTCGCTCCTGTGCGCGGGAATCATCGCGCTTTCCAAGCAGATACCAGAAGTAAATGTCCGGTTCGTCGAAAGGAAAGACGGGCGTGTGTATGAGCACGAATACGTGCCTGGCTCCGCGCGCCTGCTCCAACAGAGCCTTGATTTTCTCGGTTTTCGAAGTATGGTTCAATGCCACGAATGCGTCCGGGCCGTGCCAGAAAAGAAAGCTCGTGCTCGAAATCTCCTGGCCCAGTTCCGAGGACATACGCTCTGTCATATATGCCTTGTAGGCCCTTCTGCACACGGCATCATCGCTGCCGCGGTGGTCGTGGTTACCGCAAACTGTAACGAAAGGAATATCCGGGGCCAGCCTGGACTTGAACAAGTTGACGGCATCGTCCAGAAAGCGCGCATGCATAGTGGAATCAGCCGTATCGCCCTGGATCAGGTCCCCTACCTGGAAAACGAAACACGTCTTCCCGTCCACGAGTTTTGCCGCACGGTCCAACAGACGCTGGCAGCGCCCAGCCCACATTTCCCCGTTGCGCTCGAACTCTTTTCGCTGGATGGAATCCACCCTGGGATTAGGATTTGAGTATCCTGAATGGTATACTTCCGGCTCTGCCGCATCATAATGGGTGTCGCCGAGAATAACGATGGAATACTTGTCCCGGCCGGTGCACGCAGCACAAATCAGACCGACGAGCAGGAGCACATACGCTAAATATCTTTTCATATTTGCAAAGATAGCCGAATTATCAAAAAAAACACTATATTTGCAGTCCCAAAAAACAAGGGACCTTAGCTCAGTCGGTTTAGAGCGCTTGCTTCACACGCAAGAGGTCAGCAGTTCGAATCTGCTAGGTCCCACAGAGAGGATTCTTTGCGGAATCCTCTTTTTTTATTTAAAAATTACTACATTTGTATTTTGAGATTTGCAAGTACCCTCTATGGAAAAGCAAAAACACGTAGTATCTGAAACCGAACTGCAGAACGCCCTGGGCCTCAAAGGAGCCGTCGGGCGCTTTGTAACCCGCCGCATACACCGCCTCCTCGAATTGGACAAGATCAATGCGATGCATGAAAAACTCATGTGCTACGACGGCCCCGAGTTCTCCGAGGCCGTGCTCAAGGAAGTCGGCGTCACCTACGAAATTCTCCCCGAACAGCTTGACCGCATTCCTGAAGAGGGTGGATTCATCACAGTTTCCAACCATCATTTCGGGAGCATCGACGGCCTGATCCTGAGCTCCGTTATCGGCTCCAAACGTCGGGACTACAGAATACTCACGACCTTTGTCCTCGCCCTCATTCCAAGTCTGCGGAGCAGTTTCATGCCTGTCGACAACCTCACCAAGGGCGGCAGCGCCAAGAGCATCCAGGGCATACGGATGGCCCTCCAGCACATCCACGACGGCGGAGCTCTCGGATTCTTCCCCGCCGGAGAGGTCGGCACCTACCAGAAGGGCGCAAAGCGCACTGCGGTGGGCAAGAAAAAGGTCATAGAAGACAAGCCCTGGGCGGACAACGTCATCAAAATGATAAAGAACTCCGGTTTCCCGGTGATTCCCATATACTTCGAAGGCACGAACTCCAGGTTCTTCCATTTCCTCGGCAAGATACATCCCCGCCTGCGCACCGTGCGCCTGATCCACGAGATGCTCAACAAGAAGGGCACCAACGTGAAGGTCCGCATCGGGCAGGCCATCACCCCGGAGGAGATGAGCAAATACAGCGTTCCCGAGCTCGGGAAGTACCTGCGCAACCGCACATACGCCCTTGAGGCGGAATGCAGGCCCCATAGAGAAATCGCCGCACAGGACATCACAGAGCCTCTGGCTCAGCCTGTCGACCCGGAGATCATCCGTCAGGAGATGGCTGGCATCTCCGACCGCATCCTCTTCGAAGTCGGCGACTATCGCGTGTATCTCACTACCGTGGACGGTATCCCGCATGCATTCCATGAACTCGCCCGCCTCCGCGAAGAAACCTTCCGCGCCGTGGGAGAAGGCACCGGCAAGGCCATCGACACCGACCGTTTCGATCCCACCTTCCATCATCTTATCCTCTGGAACGTACCCAACGGGGAGATAGTGGGCGCGTACCGCATTGGCGTGGGCCCGGAAGTGGTCACCAAATACGGCATGGGCGGACTTTACACCTCCACCCTCTTCAAGTATGCCCCCGGCAACGAAGAGACTTTCTCGAGGTGTCTCGAACTCGGCCGCACGTTCATCCAGCAGAAGTACCAGCGGGAGGTCCTCGGCCTCAAGCTCCTTCTCACCGGCATTTCGGCATCCACGGTCCATTTCCCCGAAGCTAAATATTTCCTCGGCCCCGTAAGCATCAGCAACAGCATTCCTGACTTCTACAAGAGCCTCATAGTCTGGTACATAGAGAAGAACTTCACGAATCCCGAAGTCAGCAGGCTCGCCTCGTCCGTCCACAGCTTCAAGCCCGATTTCATGGCTGTCAACCCCGAGCAGTTGCTCTGCAAGGTTGAATCCCTCGACGAACTCGACAGGCTCATCCTCGCCATGTCCGACGGCAAATATCGCATCCCCGTCCTAGTTAAGAAATACTTCAGCTACAACGCAAAGCTGATATGCTTCAACGTGGACCCGGATTTCCAGGACTCTCTGGACGGCCTGATCCTCCTGAAGCTCAGCGAGTTCCCCAAGAACTACCTCAAGGCCCTCATCAAGGTCCTTCCCGAAGATTTCCAAGAGAAAATCCTGGAACAGTCCCCTATGTCTTAAAAACGTACTTTTATGTGTGGAATAGTAGCTTATCTGGGATGCCGCGAGGCATACCCGATACTCATCAAGGGCCTCCACAGGCTTGAATACCGCGGATACGACTCCGCCGGTGTCGCAGTTCTTAACGACGAAGGAAAACTCAATATATATAAAGCGGTAGGAAAGGTTTCAAATCTCGAGGAAGCCGCCGCCGGGCACGACCATTCCGGGTCGATTGGCATTGCGCACACCCGCTGGGCCACCCACGGTGCCCCGAACGAGGTGAACGCCCATCCTCACATCTCCCAGAGCGGAGACCTCACGATGGTGCACAACGGCATCATAGAGAACGCCAACGCCCTTCGTGACCAGCTCAAGGCAAAGGGATTCAGTTTCCGCAGCGAAACCGATACTGAAGTCCTCCTGCAGCTTATCGAGTATACCCAGCAAAAACACGGAGCAGATCTCGCCAGCGCGGTTAGATCCGCCCTGAAGATAGTCATCGGGGCCTACGCCATCGCGGTCATCGACCGCAAGGAACCCGGCACTATAGTGGCCGCACGCAAGAGCAGCCCGCTCGCAATAGGCCTGGGAGAAGGAAACTGCGAATTCTTCATCGCAAGCGATGCCTCCCCCATCGCCGGCTACACCAACAAGGTGGTGTATCTCAACGACGAGGAAGTAGTCACCTGCCGCCGCGGGGAAGATCTCTATATCACCACCCTCAACGCCGACAAGGTGGATGTCCGCACCAAGGAGATCGACTTGGACGTGAGCATGCTCGACAAGGGCGGATTCCCCCATTTCATGCTGAAAGAGATCTTCGACCAGCCGGCCGTCCTCCGGGACTGCATGCGCGGAAGGCTTCTTCCAGCGCACCGCCGCATTATTCTCAGCGCCGTGACCGAGCACCGCGAGGAGCTCCTCAACGCGAAGCGCTATGTGATGGTCAGCTGCGGCACCTCCTGGCACGCCGCTCTAATCGGCAAGCAGCTGATAGAGCAGTTTTGCCGTATCCCGGTTGAAGTGGCATACGCGAGCGAATTCCGCTACAGCGACCCGGTCGTCGGTCCCGGAGACGTGGTGTTTGCCATCTCCCAGAGCGGTGAGACCGCCGATACCCTCTCGGCCATCCAAATGGCCTCCGAACGCGGTGCGATGGTGTTCGGCATAGTGAACGCCGTTGGCAGCAGCATCGCCCGCGCATCCGACACCGGCACCTACATCCACGTAGGCCCGGAAATCGGCGTAGCCAGCACCAAGGCCTTCACCGGACAGACCACCGTCCTGACCATGCTCGCCCTGGCCATCGGCCGCGAAAGGGGCACCGTCAGCGAAGCCGACTACTACGAGGCCATCGAAGAACTGGAGCAGATTCCGGACAAGATCGACCGTATCCTCGCGAAGAACGACGAGATCAAGGCCCTTGCGCAGCAGTACGTCGATAAAAAGAATTTCCTCTATCTCGGCCGTGGCATGAACTATCCCGTCGCCCTGGAAGGAGCCCTCAAGCTCAAGGAAATCAGCTACATACACGCGGAAGGATATCCTGCCGCCGAGATGAAGCACGGGCCCATCGCCCTGGTGGACGAAGACATGCCCGTGGTCTTCCTCGCAACCCATCACAATCTCTACGAGAAGATCCTCAGCAACATGCAGGAGGTCGCTGCCCGCAAGGGTAAGGTGCTGGCCATCGTGAGCGAAGGCGACACAGTCGTGAAGGGCATCGCGGAGCATGTGATTGAAGTTCCACTCACCCCGAACTATCTCTGTCCGCTGGTATCGGTAATCCCCCTCCAGCTGCTCGCCTACCATATCGCCGTCGCGAAGGGTCTGGACGTGGACCAGCCCCGCAACCTGGCCAAAAGTGTAACCGTAGAATAACATCACCATGCAATACAGGAAACTCACCGAAAAAGAAATCGCCGCTTTGCAGCAGCAGGGCTGCAGCGCAGAAGACTGGAACTCCGTCGAAGTCTCCGAAGGATTCAGCACCGAGCATGTCTGCAACGCCACTTTCAGCGGCAGCATACGCCTAGGGCGTTTCGACAAGGTGTTCACCCTTCCCGGAGGCCTCCAGCGCCATTCCGGCATCAGCGACGCCACCCTCTTCAACGTGACGGTCGGCAACGACTGCTGCATCTGCACGGTCCGGGAGTACATCGCCAACTACGACATCGCCGACAGCACCATCATCTATAACGTCGGCTCCATAATCACCGACGGTCCCACCTGCTTCGGCAACGGCGTGAAGGTCTCCGTGCTGAACGAGACCGGTGGCCGCGAGGTGATGATGCACGACGGGATGTCCGCCCACGAAGCCTACATGATAGCCCTCTACAGGCACAGGCCGGAGTTCGTGGAGAAGATGAACGCCATGATATCCGCCTACGCCGAATCCGTCCGCTCCAGCAGGGGCAGCATCGGCAAGGGCGTAACCATATCCGGCGTCGCCGATATCAGGAACGTACGCATAGGCGATGCGGCCAGCATCAAGGGCGCTTCCCTCCTGGTCAACGGTTCCATCAACAGCAGCGAGGATGCCCCGGTCACTATCGGGCAGAGCGTCATCTGCGAGGATTTCATCATCTCCGGAAGCAGCTCAGTCACCGATGCAGCCACCCTCACCCGTTGTTTCGTGGGCCAGGCCTGCCGCTTCGGGCACGGCTATTCCGCCAGCGATTCCCTGTTCTTCTGCAACTGCCAGGGCGAGAACGGAGAGGCCTGCGCCATCTTCGCAGGGCCGTACACGGTCACCCACCACAAGAGCACCCTGCTCATCGCAGGCATGTTCTCATTCATGAATGCGGGATCCGGATCGAACCAGAGCAACCACATGTACAAGCTCGGCCCCATCCATCAGGGCACGCTGGAGCGCGGAGCGAAGACATCCTCCGACTCCTACATACTCTGGCCCGCACGCGTGGGCGCCTTCTCCCTGGTCATGGGCAGGCACGTCACACATTCCGACACCACCAATCTTCCCTTTTCCTACCTGATCGAGAAGGGCGAGACCTCATATCTTGCGCCGGGAGTAAACCTGCGCAGCGTAGGGACCATCCGCGACGCCAGGAAATGGCCCAGGCGCGATGGCCGCACAGGAGCGGAGAAGGACGACTTCATCAACTACAACCTCCTCTCCCCCTTCACCATCCAAAAGATGATCAAGGGCCTGCAAACCCTTGAGAATCTGCAATATGCGAGCGGAGAGCTATCCGATGTTTACTCCTTCCACAGCGTGAAGATCACCAATTCCTCCCTCAAGCGGGGCATGGCCCTCTACCGCATCGCCATCGACAAGTTCATGGGCAACTCCCTGATTTCCCGCCTCCAGAACGAGGACGGCAGTTTCAGCGAGATGACCGAGGCCCAGCTTCAGGCCCGCCTCCGCCCGGATACGCCGGTCGGTTCCGGAGAATGGGTGGACATCAGCGGTCTCATCGCTCCCAAGAGCGAGATAGCCGCCCTGATGAATGCCATCGAGCGTGGGGAAATTGCAGGGATGGACGCCATCCGCGATGCCTTCAAGACCATGGCGGACAATTACTATAGTTACGAGTGGACCTGGGCGTTCCAGCACATCCAGCAGCTCTACGGCATCAATCCTTCAAAGATGACCAAGGAGGATGCGGTACGGCTTATTGAGACCTGGAAGAAGGCCGTGGTCAGCCTGGATGAAATGGTTTACGACGATGCCCGGAAGGAATTCAACCTCGCATCCAAGACCGGCTTCGGCGCCGACGGCAACAAGGAGCAGAAGGAAAGCGATTTCGAGCAGGTGCGGGGCGATTTCGAGAACAACGATTTCGTGCGCTCCGTGCTGGACCACATCAAAGCCAAGACGGAACTGGGCGAACGCGCCGTCAAATCTCTTCTGTAACGAGTTCCGGGCTTTCCATCAGGCCGAACGGGATGCAGAAGCAGTCATCTCTCCAAAGGCGGGCGCTGCCCGTCTTTCTTTTTTCGTACCAGTCGTCGTCGCCGGGCTCGAGATTGGGCCAGGAATGGCGGCCGCTGAAGGTCGCAGGGCCCAGCACATTGAATTCCCCTCCTATGCAATGGGAAGGTCCCATGAGGTTGCGAAGGCTCCCCGTAAGTGTCAGTTCCACAATGTTTTCACCAGGTTTGAGGGCATCCGTTACATCTGCCTCCCAGGGGCTGCAGAACACGGTTGGAAGCTCTTTTCCGTTCACCCTAACGCCAACGGTGATGGCTTCGACTTTGGGGAAAGAAATCTTGTAGCGCAGGCCTTTTTCTATTGAGCCGAGGGAGAAGGAGGTGCTGCACACAAAGCTGCCGGAATAGAAAGGATAGCCGGCCGTGGTAAAGTTGGCCGCGGTAGTTTCCTTTTCCGGACCAATGCTGAAGGATCCATGCTCGAACCGGGCCGGCATGGGCTTGGGATTCAGTATCTTGAGACGGTTGCGCCAGGTTTCGGTCGGCTGTTCTTTAGCCAGCTTGCCGCAGACGGCGAAATCGCCCGTCAGGAATATGTTTTCTATCTCCGTCCCATATCTGGCAACGGGATCATAGGAGTCCGGTACGGGGTTCATGAAATCCAGCGAAAGTTGCACTTCGTTGTGACCTTCATTCAGCAAGTTGCTTACGTCCGCAGTGCGGAAATAACGGTCTGTGTACCAATCTTCCCCGAATCGCAACTCATTGCCGTTAAGCGAGATAGACTTATACATCCACGGCTGCTCCACCACCAGAGAACAGTTCCCCGGCAAGGCGCTGACCTCGAAAGCGTAGCTCAGCAGCATGGGGCCGTCATACACCTCGGTCCGGCTCTGGAAACGCTCGTAAATCGCGAGCACGGGTTCGGGATCATGCCAGTTGCAGCCGCCGTCGGTGGACCAGGCCGCAAAATCCAGAGGCAGTGCATTGGGGTCCTTTTTCCTGCAGATCCACGGGCCTTCGAGTTTTTGCACGTGCTTCTGTTCTTTAGGCAGCGAATACCTGCCGTCTAAGTGTCTGCAGACGGGTTTCTCCCCGAACGCCAGCACCCAGGTCTGCGCGGGAGCGAACTCCAGTTCATCCTCAAATTCCATCACCTCCCCGTTCAGGGGATTCAGCAGGGCCTTATACCGGCCATCCACCGCCACCTTCACCCTAGCGCTTTCATGGCGGGAATTGTTTGAAAGCTGCAGCGTATATCCACCCTGTACCTTGCGAAGATGAGTCCATATCTTTCCGGCATCCTCCCCTTCCAGCCTAAAAACGGCCGAAACGTGGTCGGAAAGCCATCCTCCCAGCTCGTTTCTATTCAGCTTCGTGCCACATGCGCGAAGGCCTGCCAACTTATCGGGAGCACCGTCCACAAACTGCGGGAAGTCTCCAAGTATCAGCACGTTACCGCCTTGTGCGGCAAAAGCTTCAAGTAGCGCTACGGTCGAAGGACGAATCGTCAGCAGGTTCGGGAGTATCACCGTATGGTAACTCATCTCCCCCACCTTCAGGCGGCCACTGGCAACGGAACCGATGTCCGAAAGTATCTGCTCGTTGCCGATGTCGTTGTTGTAATGGAGGTCATTCAGACGCTGAAGGGTGCTCTCCAGGAGCACATCCCGCTCCGTTCCCGGCTCGGGATAATTCCTGCGGGCATCCCTCTCCAGATAATCCGACTCGAGCGTGGACAGTACGCACACCTCACCTACCGTGGAACCGACCGTCGCAAAGTACGCCAGGCGCGCCGCAAAATCCTCATACAGATGGTTGTAGGGCCAGTAAGGCTCCTGATAATTGAAGGTGGGCGGATAATCGTATTTGCGTATGCCCTTGATGGTATAATGCGATAGATGCGGGCAGAACATGTTGAGCCCGTTGTTGGTATGCCAGGCGGTCAGCCACATCCTGTCTTCCAGCGAAAGGTTGTGGCCGGATATGCCAAAGATCTCCACCACACGGCGTTTCTTTCCATACTGATTGGCTACGGAAGTCATCACCTTGGCATTGTGCAAAGTCTTGTATCTCAGGCCCAGGGCATCGATTCCAGGCACCTGCATGTGGCGGTACTGGGTCATCAGGTCGCCCTGATTGAACATGTTCGCCACCGGCATCTCCTCGCCGTTGTAATGCCCCGTCCACTGCAGGCCGTTCGCAGCGCAGTATTCGCCTATCTGCCGGCTGAAAGCCGTCTCCATGCATTCGCCCACGGTGCGGTAGTAATGCAGACGGAAGCGTCGCCAGTCGCCAGTTTCCTCTACCAGCGAGGCCAGATGCGGGCGCATCGGGTATCCCCAGCGCTTCTCGAAGGCCTCCTCCATCCACGGGGAATACGGTACGAATGCATCCCCTGCGGCAAGGTCCGTCCGGGGCGACACCTGAGGCTCGTCGGAGAAGATACCCATGACGCCCTTCTGCCCGGCGAAGCGGTCCACATATGGCTGATAGGTGCAGTCCAGGAAGGCCTTCACCATGTCGGGATTCATCAGGTCTACCCAAGAAGTACCGTTGAACCACGGCTGCCCCAAAGGATCTACATGGCTGATATATAGATATTTACCGTCGTCCAGTAGGATTTCGTCGGGGGCTTCTACCGTTGTTCCCGCTGGCACCCGCACCAGCGTACGGGCGCGGAAGGATTCATCCTGCTTAGGCACTATGCCCCCTGCGAATCCGCTCGGCCATTTGTCTTCGTCGTAAAACCAGGCCTCAAGTCCCAGCTTCCGGCATTCGTCCACCCCCACCCTCATCATCTCGAACCACTCTTCCGACAGGTAGGGGGTGAGAAGGCCCGGACGGCTGTGGAAGAAGGCTCCGCCGAAGCCGCCCTCCTTGAAGAGGGCCAGCTGCCGGCGCATCTCATCAGCCTGCAGGCTGTCGTTCAGCGACCAGAAGGTCATGGACCTGTACGTGGCGGCCGGATGCCTGAATTCCTTCAGGTCGAAGCGGTCCCCCGCCTGCCGGCATCCCGCCGCCAGCAGTAGTAATCCTATTATTATCAGCCGTTTCACCTATCTTGTTGATTATCAGTCTTTTCCATACTTTCCTCTGGTACATTTGCACCAGAGGCCTTACAATAACACCCTGTAAATCAGGCAGATAGCCGAAACGCTATTTGGCAGCGTCGTCTATCGCCTGGGAGATATCCAATACCGGCCGGTCGGAATACGCGCTGTATGTGGCCTGGCAGAGCGGGCAGGCGGTCACGATGGCATCCGGATCCTCCACGGTGAGGTTGCGGAGAGAATTCAAAGTGATGTCCTTCCGCTTCTCGTAGTTCAGAGACAGGCTGCCGAGCGATCCGCCGCAGCAGATGCTCGCCTCGCGGTTCTGCGCGGCCTCCACCAGGTTGCCCACAGCGGACAGCGCCGAGCGCGGCGGATTGTAGATGCCGCAGCCGCGGCCCAACTCGCAAGGATCATGGTATACCAGCTTCAAGGCATCATCTTTCTGGACCTTAAGCCGCTGGGAATGAATCAGTTCGTCGAAGAACACGCTGTGGTGTACGACGTATTTTCCGGGCAGTTTGTAATTCTCTTTGAATATACGGT
>JAEEGJ010006232.1_pt1 | contig 36072 bp, 24 predicted proteins | sample 8958761 | NCBI WGS metagenome assembly JAEEGJ01 (sample SAMN16246546, study PRJNA631951) | gut metagenome | biome: gut microbiome; feature: rumen; material: RS-attached | host: Bos | place: Iran: Karaj | collected 2018-10
GGACTTCTATAAGCGTTTCGGAGATTCTTCGCTGAATAGGAAAGAGTGTATGGAATTAACATTGAATTTCTTTAAGAAAAGGTATGATATTATTATTCCTATTGTAGAGAAGTGGAAACCGTGAAGAAAACGGTTTCATATTTTAAAATTTGGATAAGCAGTAGTTGTAACAACAATTCTTATTTAGGCCGGTTAAAAGGAAAATAATGACTGACATTATGAAAAAACATCAAAAAGTACTTTTTGGTATTCTATTGATGGCAGAAATTGCATTAATGGTATATATGACCTGGCAGTATGGGGCTCAATGGCTTGACAGTGATGACTCGGCAGAAATGATTTTGGCAGAGTTGCTCAGTCGTGAAGGCGGTATATTGAGCAAGAACTGGTATTATTCTACGGAATTGCGAGTTCTAAATACTCAGCTGGTGATGGCGCCCCTGTTCTGTCTTTTTTCTGACTGGCGTGTCGTCAGGACTGTTGGAACCGGGATATTGCTGGTAATACTTCTATCTTCCTATCTCTTTCTTTGCCGGTCGGTCGGCCTCGGGAAGAGTTTGATTTATCTTGCTCCTTTGATCGTCTGGCCCTTTTCCTGGGTTTACCTTGATTTTGTACTGTATGGTTTATACTATATTCCGCATCTTGCTATTATTTTTATTAGTCTTGGGTTGTGCTTGAATACTTCATCAAAACAAACACTGCGAACACTTGCGTTAACATTTCTTTCTTTTGTGGCAGGACTTGGTGGGATTCGGATGGTAGCGGTTTGCTACGTGCCGCTTGTTGCTGCAGCGTTTGTTTCTGTAATTCCTCATTTTCGCTCTGAGAATTCAGTATCTGCAAAATTGTTTTTCCGGTCTCTGTTTGCTGTGATGGCGGCCATATGCGGTTTGGCTGTCAACTATATGGTTCTTGCAAAATCTTATAGTTTTTTAACCATGTCATTTTTACATCTGGCTTCACCGCAGTGGGGAAAGGTAGTATCTATTTTTAAAAGTATACCTTCTTTTTTGGGCATGGTAAGATATGATTCTTCTTTTCTTAAGATAATTGTCTTTGTGTTGGTATGTTTTTTATGCCTGATAATACTTTTAATGAGTTTGCAGCTAATCAAATATTGGAAGTCGTTAACTCAGGAAACACAAGTATTATTGGCATTTTTCCTTTTTTCTGTTCTGCTTACTGTTACTGCACCGGTTTTTACTACGCAAGGTTGGAGTAACCGCTACATGATACTGCCCGGAATAGGTTTTTTGGTAATTATTAGCGCTTATATTGACCGGTTTAAACCAACCGCTTCTGTAATTAAATATGTTTCGATTATTCTTATATTAACAGAACTGTTTGCCGGGTTTTATCAATATTATGTTTTTGCTCATACAAAAAAGCTGCCGATAAAGAATCCCGCATTTTCTTATATTCTGCAATCCGGTATGAGATTCGGTTTTGGTGACTGGGATACTTCGGACGTATTGACGGAATTAAGTAATGGGCGGATTCATCTTTGTAAAATCGGAAACTTTAAAAAATTGGATCCCTGGTATTGGTTAATGGAAAAAAATTTCCAAAAATATGCACATGGCGAGCCCGTTTTTTTGATTATCAATAATGATAGGTTAACCTACCATAAAAATTATGGATATCTACACGGAAGTTGGGAAAAGAAAGAACTTACATATCTTGATTACGGAAGGGTAGTGTTTCAAGACAGATTCTTTACGGTTTGGGAATTTACATCCTATGAACAATTGGAGGCTCTGCGTGGCAAGAAGTTTTGATGTAAGTTTTAAGTTAAGGAAGAACCGAATGTTTTATGAAGGCGATTAAAAATCTTATCCGGTTTAACTCGAAGGTTGTTATTTAAAAGATTAAGGACAGATTATTATGATTTCGGTTATAATGCCTGTATTTAATACAAAACAATACCTGGAACAGGCGATTGACAGCGTAATATGCCAAACCTGTCCGAATTGGGAACTGATTCTTGTCGATGACGGAAGTTCTGACGACTCCGAAAAAATATGTGATTTTTTTGCAAAGAAAGACCGTCGTATTCGTGTCATACATCAGGAAAACAAAGGGCTTTCCGGAGCAAGGAATACGGGAATGAAATTTGCCACAGGCGAATATATTCAATTTCTTGACAGCGACGACTGGCTGTATCCGGGAACGCTGAAAACTGTTTATGAAGCAGCAATTAGTTCAGATTCAGATATGGTAATTTTTGACGCGCAATATGAAGGAGACAACTATTCCTGGCATGAAAAGTCAACGATTCCGGACGGACTATATGATTCGAAGACGATTCTGGAAAACCTTGCGAAGCCTTCTATTCCGCCATATGCATGGAACAAATTTTGTAAGCGTTCATTATATGACGGCGTGTTTTTCCCAGAAGGAGAAAATTGGGAAGATGTAGCTACTACTTTTTATCCTGTTTCCAGAGCAAAAAAAATAGCGGTTCTTGGAAAACCGCTGTATCATTACCGCCAAAGGGAAAGCGCAATTTCAAAAAGAGCATTCAAAGATGGGAGTGCCTACAAATGGCGTTTTATTCAATATAGAAAAAGATATGAGTTTTTAAAAATCAATTATCCGGAATTGGCAGATTTAGCCAAAGAGAGCCTGATTAGAAACGGTCTGCTGTATTATTCAATAAGCTTGCAGGGAAAAAAAGATAGAAAAGAGAAACGAGAGATTTTTGATTATTTGTGTTCCCGGGAATTTGACGAAGGGATTATAAATCAAAAACTCAGATTTGCAAGAAAAGGATTTGAAACGTTTCCGTCTATTATGTCTTACATAATCAGAAGGAAGTTTTCCCTGCGTAATTAAACCAAAAGAGTTGGCTACTGTCTGTTAAAAACGGAACAGACCACTTCAAAAACCGGTGGCAAGTATTTGAACAGAATAAAAAGAACAGCTCTTTTCCATGGTAAGCCCTTAGGAATCGTATTGTTCTGGCGTAAGATATGCGCAAAAAACATATAGTTTGGTTTTGACTTCTGTTTGCAGTTTCTGATACAGTATCCCATACCGAAAGTATTAAGAAAAGTAATAAATTGTTCCGAAGAACAGCCTTTATTCCATAAATCTTTTAGTTGCAGGATGCGCATTTTAAACCAGTCCCTGGATTTTTTGTAGTCCGTGGTAATGCTTCCGGAACGCAACCGGTAATAATACAGACTCTTATTCAAATAATAGATATTGGCTGCATTGTATACGGTTTTATACGTGGTTGCAATGTCCTGATAGTAATGTCCTTCGGGATATAATACTCCGTTAAACAACTCTTTTCGATACAGCTTGTTCCATACATAATTCTGTACGTTGGTGAATAACAGATCAATTGCTTCGTCGCGGGTTATACGGCCCTCTTGAACGCTTGTGGCAGTTGTTGGAATTATCCTTTCATCTTTAACATATTGAAAGTCGAACATTACCAGGTCCGCATTATTCCGTATAGCACATTGATAAGCATCTTCACAATAGCTATCGTCCACCCAATCGTCGCTGTCCACAAACATCAGGTAATCGCAGGAAGAAAGACGGATTCCCAGATTGCGGACAGCGGAGGGCCCGGTGGTTTTCGGGAGATGGATCACCCGGAATCTTTCATCTCTGGCAGCATAGCTGTCGCAGATATCACCGCATTTGTCGGGAGACGCATCGTCTATTAAGATGAGTTCTATTTCCGGCATGCTTTGCCTGCGCAGGCTGTCAAGGCAGCATTCCAGATAATCTTCAACTTTATAAACCGGAACAATGATGCTAATCAGTTTTTTCATAAGTAGTATTCCTATGTAATAGCATTTAAAATTACTTAGATGAGGTGTCAGCTTTGTTAAGAAGCGCTTTTTGTTAGTTCTTTTTTATAGGCATCGTAAAGGGCGCGTCAGGGACACATTTCCTGCGAAACAGTTTATTCCATGCGTAATTTTGCATATTACGGTCAAGTATTAATTCGCGCAAGGCTTCTTCTTTGGTGTAGCAACGGAAACTTTCCGATACTTTTAAGACACTGTAACCAGGCCATTTTTCTTCAAATCCGCAGATGGCGATGTCGGCATTGTATTGTTCCAATGAACCTGCCAGCTTTTCAAACATATCAGGTTCGACCCAATCGTCTGCGTCTGCAAAACCTATATAATCGCCGTTTGCAATGTGAATACCGCAATTTCGGGCTGCCGCAACGCCCTGATTTGATGTATGGAGTACTTTTATTCTCGGGTCTTTGGATGCCCAGGCATCACAAATTCCACCGGATCCGTCGGTACTTCCGTCATTAATCAGAATAATTTCCAGATTCCGGTAGGTCTGGTTTATTATGGACTTCAGGCATCGGTCCAGCAATGTGTCAGCGTTATAAACGGTAATTATGATGCTGATAAGTTTGTTCATGAGATGAATTCTCCCAAAAGAAGAAAGCAGTTAACTTAGGGGCTACGGATATTGGGACGTTACAAGACATATTATTGCAGTAATTATAATACATTTTTGCTTTTTGTGGAATGATATCTGGTGGGTTCGGTTCACATTGGTAATTCAGGGGAGGTTATTGCGTGAGTGAGTTAATCAGTGTCGTTATTCCGGTATATAATGTTGCGCCGTACCTGGGGCAATGTGTGCAGTCAGTGATACAGCAGACATATAAAGATTTACAGATTATCCTGATAGACGACGACAGTGCGGATGGTTCTGATTTGATTATGAAAGAACTTGCTGCGATGGACAGGCGTGTCGTTGTGGTTTCGCAAGGCAATCGCGGCGTAAGTGCTGCAAGGAATAAAGGTCTGTCTTTGGCATCAGGGAAATACATATTGTTTTTGGACGCTGATGATTATTTAGAAACGGATGCCCTGGAGTCTGCTTACCGGAAACTGTCTGAACAGTCTTTGGATATCGTTTTTTTTGACACAAAAGCGTTTGGCGATAATGGTATTTCGCTGGAAGCAGTGGAGGCAAAAAACCGGTATTATGCCAGAAACCATGACTATTCCTCATTATGGACAGGGGAGACACTTCTGTATCAGATGCTGGAGAATGGGGAGTACAGCTGCCCTGTCTGGAAGCAGGTGTCTCGCAGGGACTTTTTGTTGGGGAATCAGCTGAGTTTTTATGAAGGCATTATTCATGAAGACGAATTGTTTACCATTAAAGCGATGTTGCTTGCGCAAAGGGTTTCGTATATTGGCCGGGTATTGCATCATCGCAGGCTCCGGCAAGGTTCTATTATGAACAGTCCGCGGTCTTTTCAGTCGGTTTATGGATATTTTGTATGTGTGCGGGAAGCGTATCATTTTATATTGGAAAAAGATAGGTGTCTGAAAAAGAGATATCTGCTGTTTGGCTTATTGGATCAGCTTTCTTTGTATGCCCGCCGGGAGTTTAACTGCCTGTCATGGGAGGAACGTGGAAAAATCAATTATCTTCCGGAAGAAGAAAGGTTTTTGTTTCGGATTTTCATTACAGCGGATTTAAAGAAGCTTCATAATAATGAAAGTAAGCAGAAAGAGGGACGCCTGATTGGCAAGCTTCGCAGAATTAAAGGCTCTTTGTCGAAGGAAGTCCGGGAGGGAAAAAACAGTTTATTACACATAGTAAGCAGAAAAGGAAAAAGTAAGAACAAATCGGATGATTTAAAAAACGATTCTTCAGTATCACGAAAAGAAACTGCTTCGGGCTTTATTGTTTCCTCGTCTGAATGTGAGAGGTGGAAAGAAGATGAGCGTTATGTTACGGCGGCGCGCAAGTTACAGTTTATGCAGGAAGCATTTTCGGACTCTTCCCGAAATGTGGCCGGTTGGCTACATGATTTTGTCTGCCCGCACTGTGCTGCGCTGTTAAAATTTGAATTGACCGTTGATAAGCGGTCTGACCGGAGTTTTATTTGTCCTAACTGCGGAAAGGAAGTATCAGGGGAACGATATTTTAATGCATGGGTATACCAATACCGCTGCTATTTTGCGAGTGAACTGGATAGTATTGTAATATGCGCACATGCCGGTAATAAAGAAGCCGTATCGTTTCTGACGCAGTTTGTTGATTTTTATGCAGATCGGTATGCGGACTTTGCCGTTCATGGAGACCATGCGGGTAAAGGCAAAATCATGGGCCAGTCTTTAGATGAAGCGGTATGGGGTATCGGTGTTGTCAGGTGCATTTATTTATGCCGGCGGTTTATATCTGAGAAAAAGATGGAAACGTGGTTCGACAAACTGTTTGCCCCTATGGTCCGCCTGCTTCTTCCTCAGGGGGAATCGGTTCAGAATATCTCTGTGTGGATTCAGGCCTGTGTGGGCATGATCGGCATTACGTTTAATCGGCCGGAGCTGATTGATAAAGCGCTTCATGGTGATCATGGTCTGTACAAACAGTTGGAAAGAGGACTGACAAAGGATTTCCTCTGGTATGAAGGTTCTTTCCATTATCATTATTATCTGCTTGACGCGCTCACTTATTTTTGCGAACTGTATTCCGGCAGTGCCCATGAAAGCCGGTTGGTGCTGCTTTTGGAGAAAATGTATGACAGTGTGATGCCCGCAGTTTATGACGGGTATCATATTTTAGCTGTTAATGACAGTTGGTATCCTGTTACGCTTAAAGACTATGCTTTGCAGATTATAAGGGCCGCGGTCATCACTCACAACACAAGGCTTCTTGAAATGGCCGGGAATATCAGATGCCGCTTTCCGGACGTTTTCAGGGAACCCGGAACATTGCTGTATGAAACCAGGCTGACAAACAATTATCGGTTTTTGTTTGATCATCATATGGTTCTGCTTTCAAAACCGTTTCCGGTTTTCTTAAAAAGCGGTTCCTGTACAGTTTCCCATAGTCATAAAGATATGTTTTCGATTATCATTCCGCCGTTCTTATTGGATTTAGGGACGGCCGGATACGGTTCTCCGGTGAATGATTCCTGGTTGCGGACTTCGTTAGCTCATAACAGCATCAGTGTAGACGGGAAGCAACCGGCCCCCTTGGTAAACACAACAATCAGGGAAACGGATTATGGGGTAGAAGCTTTTACAGAAGAGTGGCCCGGTATAGATTTCGTCAGCCGTTCATTGACTGTGGAAGGGCAGTTTGTGAAAGATTGTACGGAGATACGGGCGTCAGCTGAGCATATTTATGAATGGACATTTCACAGTGAAGATGAAGTGGATTGCAACCTGGACGGAAGGACAGCTGAATTGACGGGAGGGGCTGCTTACCGTTATTTTTACAATACCTGTAAACTGGATTTTTCAAAAGACCTGACTGTGAGTTATAAGGATAAGAATGGACATACACTAACGGTTTCCGTTCCATATAATCCGGGAATTGAGATTTATACTGCGCAGACTCCGGGTAACCCTGCTGACACGATGAGAAATACTATATTATGCAGGGCAAAAGGCAAATACGTGAAATTTGTCGTTGTTTATTCGGCAAAAAACATTGGATATTCCAAATAATAATTTTTGTGCGATGCTTATTTATAAATGGTATAATAATTTAACAAACTAATCATGGAATTAATAACAAAGAGGAAATTATTGAAAAGTAAGTAAAACGGAAATATATTTCGCTTTTCAAATAATGGTTATATACCAGAGGCTTTTATGGCAACGCAGCAAACAGACTTTGTCATTACCTGGATAAAGGATAATGATTCGAACTGGCTGAATGAAAAAAGTAAATATCTTTCTGAGAATACCTCAGGAGACGGTTATGCAAGGCAATACCGGAACTGGGGACTTTTGCGCTACTGGTTTCGCGGGGTTGAAAAGTTTGCTCCCTGGGTTCACAAGATCCACTTTGTTACAGAGGGTCATTTACCGGGTTGGCTGAATACAGGGCACGATAAGCTGAACATTGTAAAGCATGCTGATTTTATTTCCAAACAGTATCTTCCTACTTTCAATTCCAATGCAATTGAACTGTTTATGCATAAAATTCCGGCTTTGACGGAACAATTTGTGTATTTTAACGACGACATGTTTCTAATTAACAAAGTGGTTCCTCAAGATTTTTTTAAAGACAATCTGCCCTGTGATCTGGCAGTGTTAGGCGCGGTTTTGCCACAGGATGAACCGGTCACCAATATTATATTTAATAATGTTAAGATTATAAACCGGTATTTTAGGAAAACAGATTTAACGATACACCAGTGGAGAAAAGTCCTTTGTCTTTGCTACGGGAAACTGCTGGTACGGTCGCTTTGCCTGTATCCGTTCAGCAGGCATACCGGATTTTTTGATCCCCATCTGGCGATTCCTTTCACAAAAAACACCTTTGAAACCGTTTGGAATCACATACCTGATGAGTTGTCCGAAACCTGTATGCACCGGTTTCGTTCTCCGGATGATTTGAGCATCTGGCTAATGCGCTACTGGAGTCTGGCAAAAGGAGAATTTGTTCCCCATGCGATGCCGGGGAAATATTTTGAGATTGGTAATCCTGACCTGGTTCCTTTTATCAGGAACCAAAAAGGAAAGATAGTTTGCTGCAATGACGTAAGGGACGGATTGGATTTTGAGACAGAAAAACGCAGGCTGGCGGAAGCCTTTGCTTCGATACTGCCGGAAAAATCCCGGTTTGAAAAATAAGAGGATACTGTGATATGCGTGATGCGATTGATTTTGTAATAACATGGGTGGATGATACCGATCCGGTCTGGCTCGCTGACAGGGAAAAATATCGCGGGATTCCTGCCGTATCTGGCGACTGCCGCTTCCGGGATTGGGGGCTTTTGCAGTTCTGGTTCCGCGGCGTGGAAAAGTTTGCGCCTTGGGTTAATAAGGTCCATTTTGTTACGTATGGGCATCTGCCGAAATGGTTAAATACAGATCATCCTAAAATTAACATTGTAAAACACACAGATTATATTCCGGAAGAATATTTGCCGACGTTTAATTCGCATACGATTGAACTGAATCTTCACAGGATTCCGGATTTGGCGGAGCAATTTGTTTATTTTAACGATGATATGTTTTTGTTAAATGCAGTTACTCCGGAAGATTTTTTTAAGAACGGTTTGCCAAAAGAAACGTGCGGTCTGGATGTACCTCGATTTGACAGCCGGTCCATAGCATTTATTGACTCGAATAATATCGCCCTCATTAATGACAGATTTGATAAAAAGCAGTTTATAAAGCAGAGTTTCCGGAAAATTTATACGCCGGTAATCGGCAGAAATAAGTTTATTAAAAATATATTTTTAGCACCGTTTCCATATTTTACGGGATTCTTTAACCATCACATTGCCTGCTCGTATCTCAGGAAATCGTTTGAAACCGCTTGGAAGCTTTATCCGGAGCAGTTAGACGCGACCTGCCGCTGCAGGCTGAGACAACGGACCAATGTGAATCAGTGGCTGATTAAAGACCTGCAGTTTATGCATGGATGGTTTGAGAACAGAAGCAGCTCATTCGGTGACAGAATAAATGTACACAAAAGTAATATCAAGGATTGTTGTTACCGGATTCGTGAACAAAAACTAAAAATGCTATGCGTCAATGATAATGAGAGGGTCAAACAACTTGAAGAAATGAAAAAATGCCTTCAGGCTGCCTTCAAATCCATTTTACCGGAGAAATCTTTCTATGAACGTTAAAAATACCTTATTAAGATTTAAAAGGCACCAGTTTCTTTTCGAGGAACTGGTCAAACGGGATTTTAAACAAAAATATAAGCGGACGGTATTAGGCATGGGGTGGAGCATACTGTCCCCGCTTCTGACCCTTTTTGTGATGAATTTGATTTTCAGCCGCTTTTTCGGACGTTCCGTAAATCATTATACAATTTATCTGTTCTGCGGAAATCTCTTGTTTGCTTACTTTAAGGAATCAACGACCGGCGGCATGAATGCCCTGGTAGGAAATGCAGGAATTTTTACAAAGGTCAATGTGCCTAAGTATTTGTTTTTGTTTTCCAAAAATGTGTCTGCGTTGTTCAATTTCGGGCTGACATTATGCGTTTTCTTTTTGTTTGTTCTGTTTGACAGAATCCATTTTAGCATCCATTTTCTGGCGCTCCTGTATCCGATACTCTGCCTTGTTATCTTAAACCTTGGCGTTGGTATGATTCTTTCCGCCCTGTTCGTATTTTTCCGGGATGTAAAATATTTATATGACGTGTTTACAATGCTGTTAATGTACTGTTCCGCCATTTTTTATACGGTGCCGGACAAATATCAGATTTACTTTATGTTAAATCCGATTTACGCCTATATCCGGTATTTCCGGCTGATTGTCCTGGACGGCAGGATCCCGTCTTTAGGGCATCATGTATTATGTGCATTATATGCGGTTATGTTTTTCGGTATTGGCTGCTGGATGTACAAAAAATACAATCACAGATTTTTGTATTATCTCTGATGCAGAATAGGAGGGAACACGGTGTCTGTTATCCAGGCCGAGCATGTCTCGATTCGTTATATAACCGGCGATTTAAAAAATATAGGTTTTAAGGAATATCTGGCCCGTAAATGGAGAGGGAATTATCATGTTAAAGAATTTTGGGCAGATAAGGATATATCCTTTTCTATAGAACATGGGGATATGTTAGGAATTATCGGTACTAATGGCGCGGGCAAGTCAACGTTGCTAAAGGCTGTTTCCGGTATTATGCGTCCGTCCGAAGGCACATTGAAAGTGAAAGGAAATATGGCTGCCCTGCTTGAACTGGGAAGCGGTTTTGACAATGATCTCACGGTGCGGGAAAACACCTATCTGCGTGGCGCCATGCTGGGCTACACCCGTGAGTTTATGGACGCACAGTATGAGTCGATTATTGAATTTGCTGAATTGGAAGACTTTCAGGACTATCTGTTTAAACAGCTTTCCAGCGGTATGAAATCCCGCCTGGCGTTTTCCATAGCCTGCTTGGTGAATCCGGATATTATCATTCTGGATGAGGTTCTCAGCGTTGGCGACGGAGCTTTTCAGAAAAAGAGCATGGACAGGATGAAAACGATTTTGTCCAGCGGTGTGACAGGCATTTTAGTGTCCCATTCCCCAAAGCAGGTAAGAAAGATGTGCAATAAGGTTTTGTGGCTGGACCGCGGGAAACAGGTGGTTTTTTCGGACGATGTCGCAACCTGCTGCTATGCTTACGAAGAATTTTTAATTACAAAACGTTTACCTCACAGTAAAGAAGAAATTATGCGGCTTGCCAATGACTGGCAGGAAAGAGTGAAGGAAGACGGCGATGATGCCGAGCTTGATTAAGGGGCATATTTTGTTATGAAGCATTCTGACTATCTGTTTTCAGTTGTGATGGCAGTTTATAATGTCGAAAAATATATTGCAGAAGCTGTAGGCAGCGTTATTGACCAGACAATTGGATTCCAACGCAATATCCAGATCATTTTTGTGGACGACGGTTCAACGGATAACTGTGGTATTATATGCGACCGCTACAAAGAAAAGTATCCGGATAATATTGTTGTGATCCATAAAAAAAACGAAGGGCAGGCAAAAGCCCGCCTGGCAGGTCTTAAATATGCCCGGGGGAAGTATATAAACTTTTTTGACCCGGACGATATTTTATCGCTTAATGCCATGGAAAAAGTTTTGGAGTTTTATAAAACTTACAGAGACGAAGTGGATGTTGTAGCGATTCCCATTTTCTTCTTTGGATATAGAAAAGGCGCTCATCCGTTAAATGATAAATTTGAAAAAGGCACGAGGGTAATTGATTTATTGCAGGAATGGAAAACCGGACAGATGAGCCTGGCTTCTTCGTTTGTCAGGCGGGAAGCACTTGACTGTTTTAGCGCTGATGCGGAAATCGTAACTGCCGAAGATGCCATTGAACTCATAAAGATTCTTGTCAGGAAAAGTAAGCTGGGTGTCGTAAAAGATGCCCAATATAAGTACAGAAAACGCAGGGATTCGACTGTCGGGCAGGCACAAAGCAGGAAAGGCTGGTATAATACCTATTTAACCCATTTTTCTGAGTGGGCTTGCAACTATTGTAAAAAAACAATAGGATATGTGCCAAAATTTGTTCAATATACTGTGTTGTATGATTTGCAATGGAAGTACAGTTCTGTCGGTATTCCGGCAGGTATTCTTACAAAGGAGGAGGAAAAGCAGTATCGTAATCATTTATTTTCACTGGCCCGTTATTTTGACGACGACGTCATTTTGTCCCAGAAATCAATTAATGATGAGCATAAGTTGTATCTCTTAAAAGAAAAATACGGAAAAGACCCGGCGTTAGTAAGGGAGCCGGAAACAAAAGAAACAGAACTTTGCTATAATGATGCAACTGTTTACAAGCTGTCTGATCTTTTGGTTACCGTCCGCCGTATCGATATAATCCGGGATAAGATTTTTGTTGAGTATACCCAGGTGATTCCCGGCGTTGCCCTTCCGGCCCCCCACTTTTATGTTGATGTTTCGGGTTCGCTTATCCCTGCGGAAGTTGAACCATACGATAATACGATTTATTCGGTAGGTATCAGTATCGGAAAATTAGTTGCCTGTAAAGCCTTTCTTCCGTTGCCTCAAAAAGGGCAGCAGTATTGTATCAGTTTTATAACCGGCTATGATGATGTCAGGATAAAACAGTCAAAAACAGATTATGGTAAATATGCTCCTCTTACACTGAAAGTTAAGGGCGCACATTATTATAAAAATGGTATCATGCTTGAAACAAATGACAAAGGATTTGTTGTCAGGAGAGTTTCTGAATATGAAGCGTCACTAAAAGAATTAAAACATAGTTTTTCGTTATTGCTGAACAATGATATTGCCGCCAAAAAAGCGGCTTTTGCCCGGTTGGCTGCACTTTGTGGAAGGTTGAAAAAGAAAAAACAAATCTGGCTTGTATGTGATAAAGCAGACCGGGCGGACGACAACGGGGAGGCTTTTTTTACATATCTTCAGGAAATAAAACCGGAAAACGTGGATGCATATTTTCTGATAGGGAAAGATTCACCGGATTTTGAGCGGATCAGAAAAATCGGTAAAGTTGTTCCATATATGTCCAAAGAACATAAATCCCTGTATCTGAAAGCGGATTATGTAATTTCTGCTTACAGTCATGACGAAATTAATAATCCGTTCTTTAAAAATGCGAAATATTATGCGGATCTGCTTCAGCATTGCCAATATGTGTTTTTGCAGCATGGGATTACAAAAGATGATGTGTCGGCCGGATTAAATCGTTTTCATAAGAACATAAAGTTACTTATATGTTCCGCAAGGGCAGAAGCCGATTCGTTTTTGCATAATGTGAAATACGGCTATAGTGAGAAGGAAATCGGATTGACAGGTTTTCCCCGGTATGACCGGCTGTATCACGCAGAAAAGGATGAAATCGTGATTATGCCTTCATGGAGGCGCAGTTTGTTTGGTTATTACCAGGCGGAAAAAAGCCAGTGGCATTTAATGCCGGGGTTTGAAGAAAGCGCATTTTATCAGTTTTATAATTCCTTGTTAAACGATGGGAAACTTCTCCGGGTAGCCAGAGAAAGCGGATATAAGATTAATTTTGTTCCACACCCGGTTTTTTTCCCTTATATTGATCGTTTTTCTGTTCCGGAGGAAGTTTCATTATGGGGAACGGAGGTTACTTACCGGGATATGTTTGCCCGGAGCAGACTGTTGCTGACAGATTTTTCTTCTGTGGCATTTGATTTTGCTTATTTGCGTAAGCCTGTTATTTATGCCCACTTTGACAAAAATCACTATGCAGAAGGGTATTTTGACTATGAACGGGATGGATTTGGAGAAGTGGAATACAATTTGGAAAACACAATTACCAGGATTATCGAATATATGGATAACGGCTGCCAGTTAAAAGACAAATACCGGAGACGTATAGACAGATTCTTTACATTTAATGATCAAAAAAACTGTCAACGTGTGTATGAAACGATAAAATCCTTACAGTAAGCGTTTCATAGAAATTAATGAAGATTTTCAAAATGGGGTGAAAATAATTGCTTCCGGTTGTTTCAATTATTATACCTGTATATAACGTTGAATCGTATCTTGCTGAGTGTTTGGACAGCGCCTGCAACCAGACGCTGAAAAACATTGAAATTATTTGTATTAATGACGGTTCGACAGATAATTCTTTAGGGATATTACAAAAGTACGCGGAACGCGATAATCGCATTATCATTATAAATCAGGAGAACCGGGGCGTTTCACATTCACGCAATGTCGGAATGCAGCATGCGAAAGGGAAGTATATTTATTTTCTGGACAGTGATGATTATCTCGCGCATGAAGCGCTGGAGACCCTGGTCAATACAATGGAAACCAGGAACCTGGAGATCCTTCTTTTTAAGGCTAACGTGTTTGGCGGGGAGGGTGTTGAGGAAAAGAGATTAAAAAAAGAGAGAGGCCTTTTCCGGAGGGTTTGCGAATATCCGTCTGAGTGTAAAGGTGAAGATTTATTCAGAAAGCTGATAGAGAATGAAGAATACTTAGCTTCTGTGCCGGTTCAGCTGGCAGCCGCGGATTTTTTAAAGAATAATTCGCTGATGTTTCAGGAAGGGATTGTCCATGAAGATGAAATATATGTTTTTAAGTGTTTATTGCTTGCCTTAAAAGCGGGATACACAGATAAGGCGTTTTATTTCAGGAGGGTAAGACAATATTCCGTCATGGATTTGAAACAGTCAGGAAAAATGGTTTTCAGTGTGTTTAGTTGTTTCATTTGCCTGAAGCAGATGCTCCGCTTTTGTTACTCTGCAAAACTGAAGGAAGAAAACGAAGAGGCGGTTTTTTCAAATATTGAACGCATTGTTACGACTTGCCGTAACCGGTACGGGGCGCTGAATGAAGATGACAGGGTAAAAGTTTTGGAAATGACCGGGAAGGATAAAATCTTATTCCGGGCGTGGATTTCAGCTTTATCTGATAATGATGAAAGGATAAGAAAATTAACAACAGAGATTAAACGGAATAATGTTAAATTATGGAGGCTTGAAGTCAGGCAGAAGTCTTTACAGAAAGAATTATTGAAAGTAAGATCGTCGAGAGGTTATAAGGTTTTAAGCAAGTGCTATCACGCGAGAGACATGATCAATAACGGAATTAAAGGCTTTCTTCCTGACAGAAAAAGTCAGACAGTATCAGACAGGTATTATCAATTGACCGGGGAAACTATAGATTTGCATGATCTGAACGAGAAAGCAAATAGAGTTTTGCTTGTAGAGTTTAACGATTATCACGGAGAGTGCCTGCCCGGTTTTTATAAATATCTTTCGGAATCAGGTTATGATGTTGATTTTTTAATTCATGAGAAAGTTTATAAAGAAAAAGCATTGGACATGATAAACTGTAAAAATGTTTATCATAGTGATGTTGAACTGATGGGACAGCTGCTGCAATTTATTATAAAACGCTATGAGGTTGTTATATTTAATTCTAATACATTTTCATGGGACGGGAAATGGTACACGGTATTACAGGAGTTTCCTTTTCTTAATAACTACCTCGATAAAATATATGTTCTGGAACATCAAATGGAATATTTAAATAAAACTTTGCTGGAAGTGGGTCATGTCTTTGTGTTAACAGATAAGTTGCCCTTGGATAAAAGACTGATTCCGGTGAATTGCCACTGGTTTGGAAGTTATGGTTTGTTGCCCAAGAATAGAGTTACCCGTTTTATATCTGTTGGAGCGATTGAATCTGTAAGGAAAAATTTTAAAATGCTTTTAGACGCGGTTGAGTATTTGTGTGATAAAGGCATAACGAATTTTCATATTACTGTAGTAGGCCGTGGTAAGTTAGATACTATTAATCCGAAAATCCGTCGTTTTTTCTCTGTGCCGGGCAGGGTTTCATATACGGACCTGTACGCCGAAATGAGAAAATCTGATTTTTTCCTTTCCCTGCTTGATCCTGATAATCCTGACCACGAGCGTTACATTACGTTGGGCACCAGCGGCAGTTTCCAGTTAATTTACGGCTTTTCCAAACCCTGCCTGATTGCTGAGAAATTTGCAGACGTGTATGACTTTTCTTCAGAAAATGCCATTGTTTATAAAAAAAATAAAGACTTGTTTTCAGCTATGTTAAAGGCAATTAATATGACAGACGCTGAATATGAGAAAATAAGAAGTAATTTGATTACTAAGTCGAATGATATTTATAACAGATCATTTGACAATTTAAAAAGAACCCTTTGTAAAACAGGCTTTGCGAGAAAAGATTTGATACCGGCCAAAAAAGAAACCGTATTGGATAATGTAATTCCCCCTGCTAAACGGATAACAACATCAGATAAAAGAGTCACTTTAATCAATTATTGGACCAACGATTCCGCTATCTGTAATAAAGACTGGTTATACCGGTTTATCAAAAATAATACCGGTATAAAACATTTGAATGTGTTTTCTCTTTTCGGTAAAAAAGAGTATATAGTAAAATACGCCACAAAAAGAGACATATTTTATTGCGGGGAAAATCTGGACGTTAAACGGGGCACGCCTGTTGATGAATACTGTGACTATTGTCTTGATTATGTGGGTTTATCGTTAGGGTTCGGACAAAGAAATGAATCAAACTATTTGCGGCTGCCATTATGGATAGCGTGGATTTTTGACCCGGTTCTCGATAAAGACAGGATTGCGGAACGTGTTGATTTTATAAATCGCAGCTGGAATACAGGTAAGTACGAATGCGCTGTCATCGCCCGCCACGATAAATGGAATATGCGTACTCCGATATATGAAGCGTTTAAAGACAAGATGGATATTTTGTGCGCCGGTAAATGGAATAACAATACAGATCTTTTGTGGAATGATTATAAAGATGATAAAATAAAATTCTTAAATGATTGCAAATTTACCATTTGCGCAGAAAATACTGATACGCCCTATTACGTGACAGAAAAACTGTTTGAAGCATTTTTGGGAGGATGTGTTCCCATATATGCAGGAGGAGATTCGCGGCCCGAGCCCGGTATTGTTAATCCGGATGCGGTGTTGTTATGGAAAAACGGGGACCGGGAGAATAATGAGGCTGTCATAAGGAAAGCCTGTGAGTTAAACTGCAATGAAAAACTGTACGCGGAGTTTATATCGCAGACGAAACTGCTGCCTTATACTGTTGATTATGTGTATGATACATTGCGGGCTTTGCAAGAAAAACTGATAATGTTAGACAGAGATTTGTAATAATCTTAACTGTGTTGCGGTACTGAAAATGGTGCATTATGGGGACAAGATGAGATGATGACTGATATTCCTAAAGTTTCCGTTATAATTCCGGTTTATAACACGCAATCCTGGCTGAAAGAATGTCTGGACAGCGTTTTGCGTCAGACCATGGATGATTTTGAGGTTATTTGCGTTAATGACGGGTCAACGGACCATTCCGGTTCCATTTTGCGGGAATATGCGGCAAAGGATACCAGGTTTTCTGTTGTTTCCCAGAGCAATCAGGGACAGAGCGCAGCAAGGAATACCGGTCTTAAAGCTGCCCGGGGGCAGTATATTTATTTTTTGGACAGCGACGACTATATCGAACCGGATCTGCTGGAAACAGCCTGCAGGGAACTGGACAGTAAGGATTTGGATATTGTTTTCTTTGATACATATGTTTTTGGCGAAAAGGGGATAAAGCAGGAAGAAATTGATGTAAGAAATGAATACTACACCATGAGCCGTGATTATCCGGAAGTATCTTCGGGTGAAGACTTGCTGTACGGTTTTCTGGAGAACGGTGATTTCTGCAGTTCTGTCTGCAGGCAGGTTGTCCGCAGAGAGTTGCTGATGGGGCATGGGCTGCGTTTTTATGAAGGGATAATCAATGAAGACGATCTTTATACATTTCAGGTTCTGATGCTTGCCGGACGGGCAGCGTATATTCACCGGGTCCTTTTCCACAGAAGGCTGCGATTGAATTCCACGGTAACCAAACCGCTGAGTTTTCAATCCCCTTATGGTTATTATGTCTGCGTAAAAGAGGCGTACCGTTTTCTGTCACAGCGAAACTGCAACGCAGAAAAATTGAAGAGGTTTTTATCATTGTTAAATAAATGGGTTAGATTAGCGCGCAGGGAGTATTCGCAATTAAAGGAAACGGAGCGGTCAAAAGTTGAACAGTTGACTGAAAAAGACAGGTTTTGGTTCCGGCTTTGTATTGCAGACTGCGTAAATAAAAATGATGATGTTATCAGAAAGTTAACGGCTCGCAATAAAAAAATGGAAGCGAAAATAAGTAATCTTGAACATTCCCGGTCATATAGGATAGGAAGACTGATTACGTTTGTGCCGCGAAAACTACGGGACTGGATTTTTCACCGTTAAAACCGGATCACAGCTATAAGGAGCAGAAATTATATGACTACTTACCAACAAAGAACAGTTTTGTATTTTTCGCCCCATCAGGATGACGAACTGCTGTCCATGGGAATCGGTATTTGTAATTCCGTAAGCAACGGGCAGGATGTCCATGTTGTTTTATGTACGGACGGGTCCAAAAGTTCCGTCAGACAACATCTGGCAGAAGGCAGGGAATGCAGACTGCATGCGGGGAATCATACGTATTCTTTATCGGAGGAAGATTTTATAACCGCGAGAGATAAAGAGTTTCGGGAAAGCTGCAGCGCATTAGGGGTTAAAGGTTCTAACGTTCATATTCCGGAGGACCGTTTTATTGACAGGAAGCTGACTGTTTCCGGCAGTAAAAGAGTCATAATGCAGTATCTTGATGCCATGGGGCCGGACTGTGTTGTGTGCACGTTGTACCCGGATCCGGAAAACAGCAGCCAGCACCGCGATCATAAAGCCTTGGGATATGCCGCGGTGGAATTGTTTAATGAAGGATATATCCGTGAAATCAGGTTATTTACGGAACCGTATTATGCAGGGTGCTTTAAGCATGAAATGGATTTTATCCGGGGTGAATGCAGACCGGTTACGGTTTCCGCGACGGAAACCGTAACGGAAAAACTGAAAAAAGCCGCAGCTGCCTACTCCCGTTGGGAACCGGAGGCAGGCCGGTACGCGGTGGGTTATCACGATTATTTCCGGGCGTTTGACGCGTTTTTAAAAAACAGGACAGCATACTGCCATGTATGCGGGCGGGAAGCTGTTGCGCCTGAAAAAACAGTGAGCGGCAGCCGTTACAGGAAACTGATTGTTTGCCTGGATTCGTCCCCGGACCGGATTAAAAATACGGTTGATGCGCTTGCTGCGATTTATGAGCAGAGGCTCACGCCGGATGCTGTTATACTGTGGCTGGCAGCGCCGGATTTTCCTGACAGGGAAAAGAATCTGCCGGAAGAACTGGTAAAGATGATAACGGAAAAAGGTCTTTCGGTCCGTTGGTGTGAGGAGGGCCTGAAAGCGTGCGGCCAGTACTTCCGGACTGTAAATGAGTTCCCGGATGCATTGGTACTAACAGTTGACGGAATCGGAACGTTCCACAATCAACTGACTGAAAAGCTGTATTATTCGTATCTTCTTAATTCCCGGGCTGTTTCTGCCGGAATGGTGGTTATTGCGCCGGCAGCGTATGAATTGGGGAAGGCGAAGAAAGAAGCTGCGAAAGCGAAACGCGAATTGAATGATATTAAGAACGGCTGGTCATTTAAATCAGGCAGAGTACTTACCTGGCTGCCGCGAAAGATTAAACAGATGTTATGGAAGCGCTGATGTTACCTTGAAGCAGTGAACGGTCAGCAAAGGTGGTGCTTACATGAATTATCTGTGCATTGATGTCGGGGGAACTTCAATAAAATACGGAGTGGCTGTACAGAACGGAACCCTCCTGCTGAAAGGCGAGATGCCGAATGTCATTGAGGATAAGGGAGTGAAGCAGTTTACGGACCGGGTGGCGTACATTACCGAATTGCTCGGGCAGGAATATCATTTCCAGGGGATAGGGGTTTCGGCGACCGGCGTGGTAGATCCTGACCGGGGTATTGTATTGGATTATTCCGGTTTTTTCCCTCCGGAGACCCCGCTGCGGGATCTGCTTGAACAGGGCTGCGGTTTACCCTGTACCGTAGAGAATGATGTGAATGCGGCAGCTTTGGGGGAGTACTGGCTGGGGGCGGGACAGGGCGCGAAATCCCTGTACTGTATTACGTTGGGAACCGGAATCGGGGGAAGCGCCATCATCGACGGGCATCTGATCCATGGCGCGGCGTTTTGTGGCGGCGAAGTGGGGAACCTGTATGTAGGGCTGAAAAACGTATGGGAAAAAGAAGTGCCTACTTCCGTACTGATAAGAAATGTGGCAGCAATAAAAGGAATGCCGGAGTCGCAGCTGGACGGCAAAAAGATTTTTGCGATGGCGCAGGCCGGTGATGCGGATGCAAAGGCTGCGATTGCGAAACAGATGGACATTCTGGCGGCAGGCATTGCCAACATCTGTTATGTTTTGAATCCGGAACGTATTATTGTGGGAGGAGGTATTTCAGCGCAGTCAGACTATCTGTACCCGCTGCTGGATGCCGCCCTGCGTAAAAGACTGATTCCGCCGGTGTATGAAAGCACGACGCTGTGTTTTGCTGCCCTGAAAAACGACGCCGGTATGATAGGCGCCCTGTACAACTTTTTATTGAGAAACAGCTAAGTATTTTTACATATTGAAAAAGAGTTTTAATTATTGACATGCCTAAAAATAACTTGGGAGAAGCAGGCGATGGATAATACTAATGTTTTGAACCAGCCGCTGATATCGGTCGTGATCCCTGTGTTCAATGCAGAACCGTATCTCCGGAGATGTCTGGATTCAGTAACCGGCTCAACACTGAAAAATATTGAAATTATCTGTGTTGATGACGGTTCGACAGATCATTCGCTTGAGTTACTTAAAGAATACGCGGAGAAAGATGCAAGGGTCAGGGTGCTGGCGCAGGAGCATGCTTATGCAGGTGCTGCAAGAAATAAAGGCATTGCAGCAGCAAAAGGTGAATATATCCATTTTCTGGATGCAGATGACTGGATTGACAGACAAGCCTATGAAAAATGGTACAAGCTTGCTAAAGAAAGTAGTGTTGATGTTTGTGAATGTATGTATTATAAGGTTGACAGTCAAAATGGTATGTGCATAAGGAAGGAGCAAAGGTCTTACAGAAGTAAAAAGAGCGATTACCTGATTATCACTGATTTTCATGAGGATCCGAAATTTCTGATCGTTGGCCCTGATGTTCCGTGGAACAAGATTTATCTGCGGACTTTTTTAACAGATAATCAGATTCGCTTTGACAATCTCGTCTGCGCGGAGGACCGTTCTTTCTACTTCGCCGTTATCAGTAAGGTCAAAAGGATCGCAATAGTCCGGGAATACTGGGTATACCATTACGTTAATATCGCGACATCGCTGGAAGGCAGCGGTATCCGGCTTAAAAAATTTGATATTCATTTCCGCTCCTTTGAAACTGCCTGGGAATTCTTTCGTGATGCAACAGAGGATGAAAAGCGAATGGTGTTGGACGAATATATAGACGGCTGTGTGCATTTTGGACAAAAGGCGATGGGCACGGAATATGAAGAAACGGTCAAACATCAGATGTTTGCGTATTGGGGTCCGTGGCTTTCGTTGTTCGGGGATGATTTATTTACGCGCAAGTGGTTGAAAAGATATTTAAATATCACTAAAAATGAGGAAAAGAAATCAGGAAGAATAAAAATACAGCCCACAGATCTGACGGGCAGCACCAGGACGCTTGTTTTCTCATTTGATGAAAAATATGCCAAATATTTTTCCGTTACGTTATTGTCCCTTATTAAACATGTAAACCCGGATACACAGTATGAAATTATCGTTTTATATAATTTTCTTTCCCGGGAAAAACAGGAAGCGCTGAAAGGGCTGCTGCCGGACAATATGACGATACGGTTTATTAATGTGAAAACATACGCGGAAGCAATTCTGGGTAACCTGGATACTAAAGTTTCTTCCGGTTATTGGAGCATCCCAGCCTTTTATGATATGTTAATTCCGCTCCTTATGACTGATTATGAGCGTGTCTCGTATTGTGACTCGGATATGATCTTTTGTAATAACATCGATGATCTTTTTACCATGCCCTTTGATGGCAGCAAGCTGATAGCGGTACGGGATACGGTTCCGTTAGCATTCAGCAGGAATCCGGAAAACAAGTTTCTTATCAGGCAGACTGCGTTTATCCGTCACGATCTTGGCATTGACGACCTTAACAACTATTTCAACGCAGGCATAATGGTATTTAATTTAAATGCGGTTGACAGGGAAGCGTATTGGGAAAAGATGTTACAGTCCCTTTCGTTCCCGGAATTACCGACAGTTGATCAGGACGCGTTAAATTATATATTCAAAGATACCGTTAAGTTTGTTCCGGAACGGTTTAACTTTCAATACAGTTTGTTTAATGAAAGTAATGAAGCGGACTATCCGGACGGAATAGCATCAGAGTATTTTCAAGCGGCAAATTGTCCGGCAGTTGTACATTATACTACGCATAGCAAACCCTGGAATACGCCGTCCTGCGCTTTTGGCGCCTTGTTTTGGGGTTATGCGAAAAGATCCCCGTTTTACGAAGAACTCATTGATGAAATCCTGCTTGATAAACAGCGTTCATTACTTGAGCTAAACGAGAAAACAGAGAAAATAAAAAGAATGGAAAAGAAATATGAACAATTGCGAAAAAAGATCAGCGCGCTTGAGGCATCATTCTCTTACAGGGTTGGCAGGGTCGTTACATTTATTCCGAGGAAAATGCGGGACGGATTCCGCTGCTGGCGGGAACACGGATTTGCTTATACATTGAAACGGTATCTGGGAAAATGAAGAATCTGTGAACAGGAGCCTGGCCATGAGTTTTAAAAATTATTATAGTCAGCTAAACTCACAAACCGGAATCAAAGCGTATATCAAAAAGAAAATATTTAATAACCTGCTGAAAGAACTGGTAAAACAGGAAAACGAAATTGAGAAACAAAAAGAAACCATAAAAGTACAGGTAGCCGCGTTACGTAAGCAGGAACGGATGATCGACGCCATAACCCGCTGCGAGGGTTTCGAAACGTGCCGGCCGGTAAAAATCGTCCAGTTTACGCCGGGACTGTGGTATGGGGACGCGGTCAGCAACGTGATGATTGCGCTTCATGAGTACCTGATTGGCAAAGGATATGACGCGGAAATCTATGCGGGTGAAATCGATTCAAAACTGAAAAATGACAGGTATAAGTCCTGTCACACGTTACCGGAACTATTGCCTGACGATATATTTATATGTCATATTTCCATTGAATCGGGACTGATGGAAAGGATACTTCGCAAAATTCAATGCAGAAGGATTATGTTTTACCATAATATTACGCCGGCCAGATATTTTGAAGAGTATATTCCCGGGCTGGCAAAACTCTGTGAGGGCGGCAGGGAGCAGTTGCGGCGGCTGAAGGATAAATTTGAATGCTGCCTGACGGTTTCTGAATACAACAGGCAGGATCTGCGTAAGGAAGGATACACCTGCCCGGTTGGCGTTCTCCCGATACTGATCCCGTTTGAAAAGTATAAGCAACAGCCGGATGAAACGGTACTGGAACAATACCGGGACAACGGGGTTACGAATATTCTTTTTACAGGCCGTGTTGCGCCCCAGAAAAAACAGGAAGACGTAATTGCCGCCTTTGGGTATTACCACAGCCATATCAATCCCCGTTCCCGTTTGTTCATTGTCGGAAGCGCGGATGAAGGGAACCGGTATTACTTATGGTTACGCGACATGGTTAAAGAAAAGGGGCTGGAGGAAGCAGTATTATTTACAGGGCATGTCCCTTTTTCGCAGCTGCTGGCGTATTACCGCCTGGCAGATGTTTTTCTCTGTATGAGCGAGCATGAAGGCTTTGGGGTTCCCCTGATTGAGGCGATGTTGTTTTCCGTTCCTGTCGTTGCCTGCCGTGAAGCCGCGGTTCCGGAAACAGTGGGAGACGCGGGTATCATTGTGGACTCAAAAGAACCGGCTGCCGTTGCGAAAGCAATAGACCGGGCCGTGAATGATACATCTTTGCGTAAAACACTGCGGTATCTGATGCAGCGGCGCCTGGAAGATTTTTCTTATGAAAATACAGCCGGGAAATTTGACAGATATCTTGCCGCGATTCTGGAAAGGCGTAATCTTGCAGAGGAATTTCCGGATATAAAGCAGGAAGCGGCGGAAGAGCTTCTTTTGCGTGACAGCCCGGGTCTTCTGGTCGATGTGACAGAGATTACGAAACATGAATGGGGAACAGGGATCCACCGGGTCGTCAAAAATATATTCCATCAGATTTACAACCGGTCAGAGAATGTCATCCCCGTCCAGTATAGGTCGGGTAAATTTATTACAAGTTATTCATACCCCGGCAGGATGGAAGGTGACGAAGCAAAACCTGAAAAAACGCCTGAATTTAAGAAAGGGGACAGCATCCTGTTATTGGATAACCCCTGGGGCGAATTTGCAGGATTTTCCCATATACTGGATTTAGCTGCCAATACAGGCGGAAAGAGTTTTGCCGTTGTCCATGATCTGATCCCGGAGCAGTACCCGGAGGTCTGTGATTCCGCAAAAATGATACGGGAACATACCGGCTGGCACAATATGCTGTTGCAGAAAGCCGATGCCGTCATTTGCGTTTCCCGGACGACAGCGGATTCCGTTGCCGGGTATTATGAGCAGATGAAATACAGACGTTCTAAACCGTTATCTCTGTATTATTTTCATTTGGGCGCTGATGTTCCCGCAGGGGAACAGATCCCCCGGAAGGAAATACAGGATTTTGTGAATAAGGGAAAAACTTTCCTTATGGTAGGAACACTGGAACCCCGTAAAGGACACATGGCAGTATTACAGGCGTTGCAGAAGCTTCCGGATGAAATACGCAGGGAGCTCCATCTTCTTATCATAGGCGCCAATGGATGGAAGAGCGATGAAATCCGTAAAACACTGGAGCTGCCGGAGTTCAGGGAAAATGTCCTTTGGCCCAGGGATGTTTCTGACGGGGAGCTGCGCTGGGCCTATGCCCATGCGGACGCATTGATAGCTGCTTCACTGCAGGAAGGTTTTGGCTTGCCGCTGGTGGAGGCCGCCCATTTCGGGATCCCCCTGATTTGCAGCGATATTCCGGTTTTCCGGGAGGTTACGCAGGGAAATGCCGACTTCTTTAAGGCGATGGACGCGGATGCCCTTGCGGAATGCCTTACAAGATGGCTGCAGACAGACCGGCATCCTGATCCCCGCAAAATCCCCGCTTATCCGTGGCAGGAATCGGCGCGGGAAGTCCTGGATATCCTTGCAGGAAAGACGGAAGCGTATAAGGTGTTGCAGTGATGTGAACAGCAAATTGGCTGTTAGTTTTAATAATTCTCACGATTTATATATACACAACAGGCTTTGTAATGAGAAGTGAGGGGATTATTTGTTAAAAATCATATTATTATTATCTCTGATTCCTGTTTATTCTTATTATGTTGTATTAAGATACAGGAAGATAATGATTGATTCCGATTTCTGTAATTTAATATTGGAAGCTAATGATATTCTTCATGGGAATTTTTTCCTGAATGACTGGCAATTGACCGGTCTGACTTTCATTACTACGGATTTGCCTTATTATGTGCTGACGACGTTTTTTTCCGGCGTTACTGTAAAAAGCTACGTTTACGCGTCGGCCTTAATGTTTTTGGTATTTTTATGCTCCTGTTATCTGTTGATTAAAGACATAGTCAGTGAAGATAATTTATGCAAAGTATTGTTTATTTGTATTGTATGTTTTCCCTCCGACTTTGCTTTTATGGGCATGAGATCCCACACGGCGGACGTAACGTTGGCGTTATTGGGGCTGTATGTCATTTGTAATGGCGGAAAAAAGAATAGAACGTTGAAAGGGCACTCTGCTTTTTTAGCCTGGTTGCTTTTTACACTGGCGGTTACGGGAGATTCGCTCTGTATTCCGTTTGTTATATTGCCAATCTTATGTATAAGCTTGGTAAATAGTATTGGAAATTATGTGAATAATACAGCCTTACAAAAAGATGATGCAATAATATGCGTCATTGCGTTATTATCAGTAGCAGCAGGAAAGATATTGGAAAAACTTTATTTTGTTTTGGGAACGGCCAGTAAAAACTCTTTTCTGGAAACCAAAAATTTTATTGCATTAGGCCAGGTATATTCTAAACTTGTCTTGTATTTACAGTCGTTGTTAAAGCTTTTTAATGCGGATTATACCGGCACACGGTTGTTTTCATACGAAGTGGTCTTTTACTTTTTAGGTGTGCTGGTTGTTGTAATATGTTTATATTCCGTAATGTGGAACATATGTAATTATTTCAGGGGAAGGGAATACGATTGTATTTCCGTTTCGTTAAGTCTGGGTTTCCTGCTTGTTTCCGTGTTATGCGTTATAACGAATATTTATGTAGATCTCATGGGTACCAGGTATTATGCTACTGCTCCGGGAATACTGTGCGTTATAATATTACGGACGTTTTCCATAAGTGTAAAACCGCATTTACCTGTCATGAAGTTGCAGAGGATCACAACAGTTTTTTCACTGTTTTTAATTATTTTTGCCTGTCATCAGTTATTTCCTCTGCCTGATAAAAGCTACAAAGCAGACCCGTCTGTTGTCTCCTTAATTAACACTCTCAGAAATAACAGTTTAAGTCAGGGATACAGCGGGTTTTGGGCAGCTTCTTCTTCAACTGTTTATTCGCAAAACAGGATCAGGATAAGAGCCATAAGAAAAGAAAAAAGTAAACTGGCGCAGTATAAATGGTTTTGTAAGAATGAATGGTATAATGATGAAAGCAATTTTATCGTGGTAAACAAAGACGGGAAAGACAGTTTTTTCACCAGGAGTGATGTTGTAAAGAGTCTGGGCAAGCCGGTTAAAATTCTTTCGTCGGCGCCGTATTTGATTTATGTTTATGATAAAGACATTTCCAAGATGATTGTAAAATAAGCTTTACAGGAAAGAGAGGCATGCCTCAATGATTAGTGGAATAACGGTGGCTTTACTGGCTAATAAAGAGGCTGAAAATTTGAAGCAGCTTCTTCCGGAAATTATTGAGAATCTGAAAATAATCAAGGTTCCGTTTTCCATTGAAGTTATTGATACGGCAGAACCGTCAGACAATACCGAGGAAATATGCGCAGAGTATGGAGTGCAATATATCAGGCAGGAAATGCCGGGTTTTGGCGGCGCTTTGCGAACTGCTATAAAATACGCTGACAGGCAGCTGTTTCTGATTTTAGACAGCGACGGATCGCATAAGCCCTGCTATATTCCTATAATGTTTAATAAGTTTGTCACAGATAAATGTGATATTGTCATTGGTTCCCGTTATGTGGAAGGCGGAAAAACATTAGACAATATGTCATCTGTTATTATGTCCAGAATCCTAAACACAACATACCGTTTTTGTCTGGGAATCAGTGCGCATGATATATCGACCGACTATCGCATATATGATACATGCCAGTTAAAAAAAGTTAGATTGGAAAATGTTAACTTCGACATCCTCCAGGAAGTACTTTTAAAAATGAAATTGAACAATCCAAATTTAAAAATCGGTGAAGTGCCTATCACGTTTGAAAAAAGGATTTACGGAGAATCAAAACGCAGACTGATTCCGTATATTTTAAGTTACATAAAGACTTTGTGCAAACTTATGCTTATGCGGTTTATGATTATTAAATAATTGACTGTGCCGGAATAAAGACGAGGATGTTGTAAAAAAGAAGAAACGGGCCTTAGAAGCGCTTGCTGCATTCAGACGTGGCGGCTTCCTGGGGTGGTATACATAAATAGAGGATAAGGAGCCTGGCAATGAGTTTTAAAAACTATTATAAACAATTAAACACACAAACGGGAATCAAAGCGTATATCAAAAAGAAACTGTTTAATAATTTGCTGAAAGAGCTGGTCAAACAGGAAAAAGAGATTGAAAAACAAAAAGAAACGATAAAAGCCCAGGCAACCGCGTTGCAAAAGCAGGAAAGAATGATCCGGGCTGTTACCAATCATATAGAGGAAACAGTACTGTTACGTGACAAACCGGGCGTATTGATCGATGTGTCACAGGTTACGGCCCACAAGGTTTGGGTGACGGGGATACAAAAGGCCGGTGATAAGCGTTGGCTGACAGGGATTACACGGGTCGTCAACAATATTTTTCATAATATTTACGGTCAGTCGGAAAATGTTATCCCAATACAATATAAAGGAAACAGGCTTATTACGAGTAATTTGTATCTCAGCCGGTTGGAAGGTTCAGAAGAAAGAATCGACCAAACAATTGCGTTTAAGCAGGGAGACAAGCTTCTGTTATTGGACGATCCGTGGTTTGAATCGGATGCGTATTCACATATACTGGATCAGGTTGCCGGGACAGGCGGTAAAAGTTATGCTATCGTACATGATTTGATACCGGTGCAATATCCGGAAGTTTGTCAGATTGAAAAGGTGATAAAAGAATATACTGACTGGCATCACATGATCATGCAAAAAGCCGATGCCATTGTTTGTGTTTCACGAACAACGGCAGATGCGCTGGCGGAATATTACGGGCAAATGCAGTTTACGCGTACGCGGCCTTTGTCGGTTTATTATTTCCATTTAGGCGCAGATGTCCCTGTAGGCACAGAAATTGTAAGGGAGGAAATCCGGCAATTTGCAGAGAACGGCAGATTCACGTTCCTTATGGTAGGGACAGTAGAACCCCGTAAAGGTCACATGGTGGCATTGCAGGCATTGCAGAAGCTTCCGGATACAATTCGCAAGGATTGTCGTCTTCTTGTCATAGGCAAAAACGGCTGGAAAAATGAAGACGTCCGTAAAATGCTTGCGTCGCCTGAATTAAAGGATTGTGTCCTTTGGATCAGAGACGCTTCCGACGGGGAACTGCGGTGGGCCTATTCTCATACAGACGCATTGATTGCTGCTTCCCTGCAGGAAGGCTTTGGCCTGCCGCTGGTGGAAGCTGCTCAGTTCGGTTTACCCCTGATTTGCAGCGATATACCGGTTTTCAGAGAGGTTACGCAGGGGAATGCCGATTATTTTACGGTAATGAATCCGGATGCTCTTGCAGAATGTCTTATCAAATGGATGCAGACAGAGCAACATCCTGATTCCCGTAATATCCGCATTTACTCCTGGCAGGAATCGGCGCGGGAGTTTTTGGACATAATGGAAGGAAAAGTGGAACCTTATAAGGTGCTTCGATGATGGAAATGCAACTTTACTGTTGTTTATTACGTATTGATTCATTAATATTCTAAAGTTTTGGGAAGGGCTTGTTTATGTGTTCTTTCAATCATAAACCTATTATAGTTTCCGTCACTTCGCATCCTGCCCGGATTCGTGAGGTGGTGCTGGCGATCCGAACAGTATACAGGCAGACAAGGCAGCCGGATAAGGTGATTCTATGGTTAGGGGAAGAAAAGTTTCCCAACAGGTATGAAGATTTGCCGGAAGAACTGTTGAGGCTAGTATCTGAAAAGGGCCTGGAAATCCGCTGGTGTGAGGATATAGGACCACATACAAAATATTTCTATGCGTTCCAAGAGTATCCGGATGCACTGGTTATCACGATTGATGACGATATATTGTATCCTCCGGACCGCATCGAGAATCTGTATCAGTGTTATCTGCGTTTTCCCAAAGCTGTTTCCGCCGGCCGTGCGGATTTCGTTCCTGTATCGGAATTTGAAGAAATGCCGCCGGTTACCACATGGCCGGAAGAAGTTGACGCGTGGGTATTGCAGCCTTCCATGCAGTTATATGCAATGGGCGTGAATTGCGTTTTATATCCTACAGTTCTTTTCTCCCGGGTATCGGAACTGCTTGATAAAGAAACAATCCGGCGTGTTTGCCCCTACGCAGATGATTTATGGCTTAAAGCTATACAGGCAGTGGCCGGTATTCCGGTGGTTGTAGCGGAACCTGACCAGCCACTGCCTATATCCACAGTGGAATCGCAGGACACGGCGCTGTGGCATTACAATTGTGTGGACGGCGGCAATAATGTACAGTGGAAGCAGATAGAACAGGAAATAGATGCCCGTTACGGAAAGGGCTTTTTACGCCGGAAACTGTTGGACAAATCTGTTGGCAAAAATCTGACCGGAAGCAAAGGATTAATCGATTTAGCGAAATATTTCCAGCAAAAAGTATGGAAACTTCAGGATCAGTACGCCAAGTATTATACGCTTCGTGTTGACATTAAGAATCTTGGCGGAAAAGACTGTGATCTGGTGGAACGGATCGTAACCCCAAAAGCTTTTTCTGCACGCAAACCCGCCTGGTTAAAGCCGAACGGTGTGACAATTGAGTCTCAATCTGACAGAATGAAGATTGTTGTGCAAGCCGAGGGTGACGGTGAACTGGAAATCGACCTGCTTGGGCGGGATATGCGGAATGCAGATAAAAAAAGATATCCGGTCTGGATCGATGTTCACTGGTTTGCTGTAAACGGGGCAGTCATTTTTAAAGATACGAAGACTGTCTGCCATGGAAGGCCTTTCGTATATAAAAAGAACGTGGCAGACGGAGAGCTGCTTGAGCTTGAACTAAAATGGACGGAATGCCAGTCCCCGACTGTATTGGAAGAAGACAGGAAATTACGGAAAGAAATTAACAGGCTGAAGAATTCACGTTCCTATAAGTTAGGGAGAATAATAACGTTCATCCCCAGAAAGATACGGGAGTGGATAAAAGCGTTAAAATAACAGCTGTGTTATTTTAACGGATGTTCAGTGTAAAAACATGCCATAAAATCGAACGTAAATAATTATGGTCGTGTTGCGTGCAAATTAGATAATGTTTTCCAATTATGATATAATATTGTCAAAGCGATTAATGGCGTCAGAAAATTTTATATCATTTTTGCTTTGAGGGGGATTCCCATGGAAAACTTTAAGCAGACTACCTGTCTTCCGTTACTGCGCAGCAGCTATAACGGGCTCACAAAATCGGAACAGAAGCTGGCGGATTATATATTGAAGAATCCGTCGGATGTGATGCACATGACCATGAGCGAACTGGCGGATGCCACTTCCAGCGCGGATGCCACCGTGTTCCGTTTCTGCCATAAGCTGGGTTTCAGCGGTTTTCAGGGCATGAAACAGGCGTTGGCGGGGGATCTGTTTTCCCCGGCTGAGTCTCTTTCCCAGGAAGTGAACGCGGATGATACCCCCCGGGACATTACCCGCAAGGTCTTCCAGGATATGATTGACGCCCTGCAGGAGACCCAGAAGATGCTGGATTACAAGGCGCTGGAGAAGGCTATCAATTATGTGGCGAAGACGGAGCGGATCGATGCGTACGGTTATGGGGGTAGCGGCAACGTGGCCCAGGATATTGCCCACCGGTTTATGCGGTTCGGGCTGGATGTGCATGCCTACAGCGATCCCCATTTGCAGATTGCATCTGCGTCCCTTTTAAAACCGGAAGATGTGGTAATTGCCATTTCCCATACGGGGGCCAGCATTGATCTGCTGAAGGTGCTGGAGATGGCCCGGTCACGGGGCAGTAAGATCATTCTGATCACCAGTTACCTGAAATCCCCGGCCACGAAATTGGCGGATGTGGTATTGACAGGACTAGCTAGGGAGACAAGCTACCGCAGCGAGGCCATGGCCTCACGTCTGGTACATCTGGCAATCCTGGACTGCCTGTATACTGGCGTAATGCAGCGCCGCATGGACGATTATATCGGCAATATGAAGCAGGTGCGCAAGGCGATCGCAAGTCAGAAAATGTAAAACATGGATTGCTATTGTAAAATGAACAGAAAACACTTATTTGATGCATTACGTAAAAATGTGCCAAATATATTATGCTTTATTTTAATAATTGTCATACAGATCGCGGTTATTCTTTATTACACCAATGAGCGCCGGAACTTATATATTGATGAAATCTGGACATTTAACACAGCGAACCACTATTATTTCCCTTTCCTGTTCCAGAATAATGAAGCGTATCTGGACACCTGGCTCCCGGCATCTTTTTGGGCAGACTCAATCGTTGCGACCGCGGATCATACTTTCAGTTACGGGTCTGTCTTTTATAACATGTCGCTGGACCACCATCCGCCCCAGTATTTTATAGTCATTCATACAGTGTGCTCTTTCTTTCCGGGAGAGTTTTCGCGGTGGTTTGGCATTATTCCCAATCTGATATTCTTTGTCTTGGGACAGGTGACGTTTTATCTGATAGGCGTTAAACTGTTTGGAAATAAACCTGCGGCGCTTGGTCTCTGCCTTTTGTTCGGCAGCTCCTGGGGCACTATTAATAACGTAATACTAATCCGCATGTATACCATGCTTACATTGTTTGCATTATTATTTTTTTATGCCCATTTGCAGCTTCTGGATGATGCGAAAGAACAAAAATCTTCCAAAAAAACGTTGCTTTTTCTATATGTCTGTGCAATTTGCGGATTTTTGACCCATTATTATTTTCTAATTTACGCATCGTATCTGTTTTTGGGGACCGTAGCCCTGTTGGTTTTCAATCACAGAAAGCATATTATTGCCCGGTATTTTTTCACCCTGCTTGGCGCGTTGCTGTCGTGTGTTCTTATTAACCCCTGCATCCCTGCGCAGATTTTTGGTTTCACGGGGCATTTAGGTACTGAAACATGGCACTATTTATTACGATCTGATTTTATGCGCCGTGCAGCTGTTATGTCCAGATTTATTTCTGAGGATTTATTGGGGCATAAGGCGCGTGTGGTAATCTTCCTCATAATAGTTTTGTTTTTAGCTAAAGTTATATTGAATGTATTAAAGAAACGCTATTTGGATGCTTCGGATACAGTAACGGCAGCAAGGGAAAAAGAGAGCGGGGATTTGTCCCTGTCCATTCATCCCGGAAATGTTTGTCCGGGAGTATTTTTGGCAGCGGTTGTTTCTTCCGCTTATTTTATTACTGCCGCAAAAATAGTTCCCTACTACCAGAACAGATATATGTATATTATCCATCCGTTTATTCTGATTTGCGTGTTCAGTATCTTGCGAAGCCTGTTACAAAGCCTGCTGTTACGAAAAGGGCTGAGTCTGGTTCTTACTGTTCTGATAATTCTGGGACTGAATATTAATTTTTATAATCGTAGGAATATGGTATTGTTGGATGATTCACATTTTAAAATGCTGGATACTATACGAAACAAATATTCAAATGTAAATATGATTACGGTTACTAATACTTCCAACTGGTGGCCGGTTGTCAGCAATATTTTAGTGTACAAGGAAGTTCCTAATACGCTCATGATGGACGAAAGCAAATTGACGGAAATAGACAGGGTAGTCAAATCCTTACCTTCAAATCCGGATTCATTTTTAATGTACCGGGGTATTTCCTGCAAAACAAAACCAAAAGATTTTATAAAATCAGTTAAAAAGGCAACCGGTTTTAGTAAGCATATTCAATTCGGGAGACAGCTATTTGGAGAGGTTTATTTGTTTTCCCGCAAATAAATTCTGTGGATTCAATTTATAGTTTAAGTTAAAAGAGTTTTAAAATTATTATCATAATATGCAAGCGGAAAATACGTTGGCAGAGCTTGACAGAAAACGCAAAATGAAAGAACAAAGTATTGGCATCATTGAAACTTTAAACTGGACGCCGCTCCTGATGGACTGGTTCGATACCCATAAACGTGACTTGCCGTGGAGAACGGAGAACCCCCGTGACCCGTACAAGGTGTGGGTCTCGGAAATCATGCTGCAACAGACAAGAGTAGAAGCGGTGAAGGATTATTATACAAACTGGATGGAGCATTTCCCGGATATTCCCACACTGGCGGCAGCTGAAGAAGATGATGTAGTGCGGCAGTGGCAGGGGTTGGGATACTACAGCCGCGCCCGGAATCTCCATACGGCAGTGCGGGAAGTTATGAAGACCTATGGCGGCAATGTACCGGGGTCACGGGAAGAGATCCGCAAGCTGAAAGGCATTGGCGACTATACCGCCGGCGCTATCCTCAGCATGGCCTACGGAAAACGGGAGACTGCGGTGGACGGAAATGTGCTGCGGGTGTTTGCGCGCATTTATAATATTGAAGAAAACATTCTTTCCGCCAAAGTAAAAAAAGGAATAACAGAACTGGTGAAAGCCCGGCAGGATGCAGAACGCCCCGGCGATTTTAACGAGGCGCTGATGGATCTGGGGGCGACAGTCTGCATTCCGGGGCAGCCCCGTTGTGAGGTGTGCCCTTTGTCCACGGTGTGCAAAGCAAAGGTCGCAGGAAAGGAAGCAGAGATTCCGCTGCGGGTTACGAAGAAAGAAGTGCCGGTGGAACCGGTTACGGTGTTTGTGGTGAGAGCAGGGGAGTTGTATTTGTTGCACCGGCGTCCGTCCAAAGGTCTGCTGGCTGGTATGTGGGAATTTCCCAACTGTGTGGGAGAAGGGGAAAAGGGGAAAGAAGCGTTGACAGCGGAACTGGCTGCCCTCGCGGTGCGTCTGAAGAATGTTTCCGGCCCTGTAAACCAGATACGCCATGTTTTTTCCCATAAGATCTGGCAGATGACAGTATATAAAGTTAGTGCAGAGAAAGATGCCGGTGCTGATTCCCGTCTTCCTTCCGTCTGGCGCTGGGTTCCGGTGACGGAACTGGCGGATTATAACCTGGCCGGGCCCCATAATAAAATCCTGTCTTTACTATAATTATAAATAGAAGTTAAAAAGGACTTTCCCGGGCAGGACAAATGCGAACCTTTACTTTTATTACGGATAACCTTAGAAAACCTTTACTTTTCATGGTAAAAAAGTTAAAATAAGTAAAGGATTTAAAAGGGAGATGGTTCGATGATTTCCTACGAAGGTTTGCTTGCCCGGCTCCGGGAAAAAGGAATCACAAAAACAGACTTAACGAAAGAACTGGGGATTTCTTCCCGGACGATCGCAAAAATTGCAAAGGGTGAAAAGCTTGGAGCCATAACGCTTCGGAAAATGGCGGAATATCTCGGCTGTGATCCGTCGTTGCTGTGCAGAGAAATCTCAGCTAACGCGATTTTACAGCTTTTGCGGGATGAAAAGAATGCAAAGATTTCCGGCGGCCTTTACCATGAGCTTCAGGTGCGGATGACCTACAATTCCAATCATATGGAAGGCAGTAGGCTTACGGAGGCGCAGACAAGGCTGATTTTTGAGACAAATACTGTCGATGTGGGAGACGGGATCCCTGTGGATGATATTTTGGAAACGGTTCATCATTTCCGGGCAATCGACTATGTGATTGATATGGCGGAGACAGAATTGACCGGGGAATTCATCAAACATCTGCATTACATTCTGAAACACGATACAGCAGATTCCCGGCTTCCCTGGTTTGCGGTCGGCGAATACAAGAAACGCGCCAATATGATAGGTGGGCGGGAAACTGTCCGGCCGAAAGACGTGCCCGGGAAAATGCAGGAGCTGCTGGATGCCTATAATGCGAAAACAAACGTCACGGTGAATGATGTAATCGCGTTCCACGCTGATTTTGAATACATCCATCCGTTCCAGGACGGGAATGGCAGAGTGGGGCGTCTGGTTGCGTTGAAAGAATGTCTGCGTCACGGAATCATTCCGTTCATCATTGAAGATTCCAAAAAGCTATATTATTACAGGGGCCTGTCTGAATGGGGCAGGGAAAAGGGATGGCTGACTGATACCTGCCTTGACGGGCAGGACACGTTTATCCGGTTGCTGGATATATTGGAAATACCGCATTCATAAAAACAGAAGGCCCTGGATACATGCCCAATATAAATAAGGTAGAAATATTCATAATTGCACGTTAATACCGACAATAAAACAGTTCTGAAAGAATTATCTCATAATTATACAAAATGTGTTAAAAGTATAAAAATCTCCCTGTTTTCAGCTTGACAGAATAGTCTTTCCTCGTTAGAATGAAGAAAAAAGAAAGAAATTAGTCAAAATGAAATGAAAAAAAGAAAGAAACTATTCAATGTGTATGAGCAGGGAGGGCTCCTAAATGGGAAAGCTGGGAACTTACATATCGAATCAGATTAAGACAACCAGGAACACGTTCCGGGATCCGATTATTGCAACGGTCGCGGTGGGTATGGTCCTGGCTCTTTTTGTCTTTGTGGTGTGGCCGCTGCTGATGGTGGTGA
>JAEEGJ010006234.1_pt1 | contig 36063 bp, 32 predicted proteins | sample 8958761 | NCBI WGS metagenome assembly JAEEGJ01 (sample SAMN16246546, study PRJNA631951) | gut metagenome | biome: gut microbiome; feature: rumen; material: RS-attached | host: Bos | place: Iran: Karaj | collected 2018-10
GAATATGCCATCATGTCTCCGAACTCAGTTCCCAATGGGCGTAGCCCTACATAAAAGATAGTAATCGTCGTGAAAAGAAGGGCAAGTAAAATTGAGTTACTACCATCAGAGTGCAGGATTTTCTGCACATTTGAGCCAATGTAATAAAGAACCGTCAGCCAGACGAGTACAAGTCCTCCTAAATAGTAGTATGTAGAATGATACCAAGATGTGACAAATTCAAGGGGTTCCATAACTAGGAAAAAGGTCTACGATTTTATTTATATTTCTACAAATCAATTCCGCACAAGCAAAAATCAATATAGAATTTGCTAGTGAGCTCTGCTTAAAAAGAATGATTTGATATTGGTTTCAAAGAATTAATTATCACAATCTGAGCAATAAAGCGAGTGGTGACCTTCTTATTAACTCAGAGATAGCAGCCGAAGCCAACATATATACGAAAGCAATCAAGATCACCACTATTGGGTGAACACTTAACCCGCTCATTGAAGGGAACCAGGTTCTTATCACAAATCCATAAACCATCATCAACAACAAATGGAAAATGTAGATACCCAAAGCATTGTTTCCCAGGAAGGCCACGACACGCCTGCAGAACGAATTATTCACATTCCAATCCTTTAGCAAAACGAACAGGGATATCGACAACAAAAGAGCTCCCACTGTGGGAAAACAATAATTTCCACCCTCAAACTGAGCATGAGTGCTATTAACCACAGCGGTAGCCTCAACTGACAATAAAGCCAAGCCAACAATGCCACCAATGATGACAAGCGATCTATTGCAACGATGATGCATCAAGAAGTCACCAACATAAAGATAGACTAATCCGTACATCGTGAACAAGCCAACATGTCCCCAAGACGGAAGCGTCATTTCGGGATTCAAGAGAATGATGAAATCCCATATCATATTGGTCAAGAAGGGGAAAACTAATAAAGCTGCCACGACCACCCAACGGCACCAATCCGGTAAATGCCCTATTACAAAACTGATAACATAAAAATATGCCAAAGAGAACAAGAACCAATAATAGTACAAAGTTTCAATTGTAAATGGCTTGTTCTCGTCATGTGTAGCATTATACAGGAACATGGCAACTGCACCCCAGAATAGGGCAACAAGCAGCAAACGGCCAGCCTTCACCGCTGTCTTCTTCAAGTCATAATGGCGGCTGACGGTCAAGGCACCGTTTATCATGAAAAACAAGGGCACACCACACGCACAGAAAAGCCACAACACCTGAGTGAGCGTAGGGTAATAATACACACCCTCACGATAGCCGAGATCTACCATTCCCACATGATACAGCACCACAAAGAAAGCCGCTAAAGCCTTAAGAAGGTCAAGTCCGAAAATACGCTGCTTTGGCATCTGAAAAAAATGAAATCAAGAATGTAGATAACGATGAAGTAAAGTAGCCAGCCAATAGTTGCGCGAAACAACCCAAGCGAAAGCCCTCATTTTAAATGAAGAAATACCCGTCTTGCCTATCAAATGACCATCACGACGGATTTCTTCCTGAAGAATACAGATTCTTGCACGGTCATTATAACCAGTAGAAACTGCATCTCTCAATATCTGAGCCATTTCACATGCAAAACGCGCATGAGCCAATTGACTGAACTGAGGCCAGGCATCATCTGTGTCCCGACAAATCTGCTCCCAAGCCGTATAAGCAGTGCATCTTCTGCCATTAAAATGCTGGTGAGAGAGGCTGTCATCGTTATAACGGTAATGATAGTAGTGCTTATTCAATGTAGCTACCCGCCTCACACGTTGTAATACCTGCCACACAAGCAAGGCATCCTCGCCGTAACTTACATTCTCGTCCAAGAATAGTCCTTGAAGTAATTCACTCCTAATCAGTTTGATGCATAACGAGCCATTGAAAGCAATATGCTCAAGGAACAGCTTTATAATCTGCTCTTGATTATAATGGTTCTCGTCGTTATTGATTGATCCATAGATCTGATATCCGACAATGTCGAAGTCTTCACGTTGCTGTTCCTGCATCAGGACTTCGATGGTGTTGAGTTCAATCCAGTCGTCGCTGTCGACAAAGAGGACGAAATCTCCCCTTACCTTCTCGAGCAGGTGGTTGCGAGTTGCAGCTACACCGCAGTTGGGTTGTGAATAGACTTCAAGGCGTGGATCTTCTTGGGCCATTTCCTGCATAAGCTCCCATGAGTCATCGGTCGACCCGTCGTCGATGAGGACGATCTGAAGGTCGGTGTAAGTCTGCCCCGTGAGTGAATCCACGCACTGACGCAGGTACTTGCTGGCGTTATATACAGGAACAAGTATAGATACCATAGCCAAATCCTAATTGGTTGCCTTGAAAGGATGCTCTGCCAGCCAACGACGCTGAGCGTCAAGCAGGTTGTTGAGAAGGGATTCAGCGGCGGCTGGGCCGTTAAAGTGGGAACGTACAAACTCGCATCCAGCCTTGGCGATTGTTTCCAATTCCTGCTGGTGCTCGGGCTGCTGGTAATAAGAGATTTTAGCCTTCAGATCATCGAGCGTGCCATCGTAACCGATATAGTGCACACCTTCCTTCATGCCGTAATCCTCGTAATAGCCCACTGTTTGGCCAATGTAGGCACAACCGCAAGCCATTCCCTCGACAAAACCAATACCGGGCAGACCGATGATCTCCTCCCCGACAATGCACATCTTGTAATCGTTGAATTTCTCAACCATGTTAAAGGAATAATACTTCTTTTGATGACCGACAAATAACTTGTCATGAAGTCTTTTAAGAACTTGTGTCAATTTACTATCATTAGAAGTAATTTTTGCATCCTTTACATCCTCCAGGTAATCGCTGTTGAAGCAATCCACCCATGGTTTCAGTTCCTGAGCATTGTCATACACCTGTTTGCGAGCTGGTTGCAAACAGTCATGGCCAAAATATTTAACCAAGTAACTGGGATAAGTGATAGTGCCGACCGAAACAGCCTTGTTCTGGCGTTCGGCAAATGGTTTGACCACCTTAAATCGCTCAGCAAACACAAATGGGATAACCAGATACTGCTTATGGAACCAATCAAAGTATTTGTCGAAAGCTATGAAGCGCTTTTGCATATCACTCTCGTTATACATCAGATCTGGATCCACTTTCTCCATCACTTTCGCCTGGGCAACAGTAAAGTGCAACTGGCTCAAGGCGATGAACGCATCCGGACGATGCTTGAATTCCAACTGCGGTCCGAAGAGCTGATACAAAATGACAATGTCATCGTGCCTGATTTCGTCCTCACTCTTGAGCACCCTGATTTTGTCCAGCGGAATGCCATTCTTCTTCAAAGTGATGCGGTGCTCCAAAAAACGGAATGACTGCAGAAAACGGTTCTGGGTAGTATATGATAACGACAATCCGCGATGGTTGATGTAAGAACATACCTCAACATCATCGCGAGAAAGCAGATAATCCAAGATGTATTTGTGCTTGAGGGCCACAGACTGCTTGAAAATATACTTGTTCAAGGTCTTGACCAAAAACTCATTACCATGCAGGTTTACAAAGACTATTCTCATAAACTAAATTAGTATTCTTTATTTAGCAAGAACCGCATTAACGGTTCACATTGGTTACGCCCCAATCCTCGTAATCATCGATTTCGATAGGGCGAAATATCTTTTTGTCCAGCAACATCGCATAGATGATGTGAGACAGGTAGAGCGGGCTATGCTCCTTCAACTGCTCATAATAGCGGCAAAACTCCTTTGCGTCCTCAAAGCAGTAACCACCGGCACTGAAGAAACGACTCACCACGCGTTTCTCAATGATATTGGTCACATAGAACATATCATCCACTGCGACATAACTCTTGTGCTGCGGGTCCACAATCGGCAAGTTCTCAAGCGCGTAGATGGCCACACCATTCTGAGGCATAATCTCATCGGCCGTGAAATAGCAGTCAGCATCCTTGATGAAAACCATGCCTTCGATGCCATTAAGACTGATGACTCGGGCTACTGTTTCGGCCTGGCAGGATGTCGGTGTGTCAAGAATGGTTACAGCGGCATTGGTCAAATTGTGCTTGCGGAACTGCATAGCAAGTTGTTCGCTGAGCATGAAACGCTCATCGTGCTCCTTCAGGATCACGAAATAGATTTTAGAAATCTCGTTCAGAGGCAGACCAGTAATGGCCTTGACACAGTACATCGTTCCTTCCTCATCATAGCGGAACGGCTGAGGCAGGATGCGCGAATAATCGGCTTTATCGGCGGCGATGGGTACAATCAGTGTTATCATGATCAAGAATTTTTAGTGTTGTAAAACATCGAGTTGACCGGCAATCACATCCTTGAGGTAGGCAACGACCTTCTCCTCACGGCCATATTGCAGGATGCGCAGGAAATTCATCAACTGCAAAGGCATGTAGTACTTGCGGTACCACTCATACTTGCCCGTGAAATATTCGTCAATTGCCTTGTCAATCTTCTCACTGATGATGTGAACACGAACCTTATCAAACGGTTTGTGATACATCAGTGTGGACCACAGATAAGCCGTGTCCTGGCGAATCTTGACGATATCTAGCAACGGGGATTCAATGAACGAATCCAAGAAGTCAATCAAGTAATAATTGTTGCCATTGAATAGGATGTTGCTGAAAGTAAGGTCGCCATGGCACATGCCCACAGGCATCATCATATCCCCTACCCCGTTCATCACATCAATCGAACGACGAACCAATTCCTGCGCCACAACATCGTCCTTGAGTAGAGCATTCTTTTCCACTTTGCGAGCGACATCGGCCATCTTATCGGTCAGGATATTGGAGGGCACGGTCTGCATTGTAGAAGCGTTGATCTCAAGGTCGATGAAATATTTTATGGCGCCTATCAGATATTTAATCTGCTCAAATCCGGCGTTTTCAAAATACTCGACAAAGTTCTTGGAATAGATGTATTCCATCTTGATTGTCGCATCGGACTCGTTTCGCTCCACCTCAAAGATTTTGGGAACACGGATGTTCTGGTACTCAATCTTAGAGGCTGCTATCTGTTTGTTGGCCTGATTAACGAGACGCTGCACATAACCAGCGTCATGTGTACTCTTGTGGATATGCAAATCATTATCCTCATGTACGATGGTAATGTCGCAACCCGAATGGCCTTGAATGTCAAGTTTCATAGTTTAGAGGCTATATGTATTGGATTATAGGTTAATCTTTATGTAATGGGCACCTGCCGCCTGAGCAGCCTGCAGCCCTACTGAAGAATCTTCAAACACCAATGTCTCACTGGGCAATACCCCCAGCCGCTGCATAACGGTATTGTAAATCTCGGGAGAGGGTTTTCCTTCCTTTACATCCTCTCCCGCAAGTATCAAGTCAAAATCCTCCGTTGCCCCGATGTGAGTAAGAGCATTCAAGAGGTTCTTTCCCCTCGCGGTAGATGCGACTGCAGTCTTGCCGCCACAGCGACGGAACATTCTGATAAAGTCCAATAACGGCTGATTGACGTGCAACATGGCAAAATGATTAGGATAGCATTCGCCCTTAATGGTCCGGATGCGCTTGCGCACATCAGCATCCTCAATGTTCATCTCGTCCATAAAGCCATCGAAACGCAATCCGTAGCACTTACGGTACTGCTCCTCGTTCAATGACAACCCCACATGATTGAACGCTTCCTGATAGGCATGGAAGTTGGCCTGGAAAGTATCCACCAGGGTTCCATCAAAATCGGTTACTATTGCCTTAATCATAATCGCTGTTATCCTTTCTTTTTAACAATGGCCCTCTCGACACGTGACAACAGGAAAGACAGTGCCAGACTGCTGAAGAACACCAATAGGAAGATGAGCACAATACTGTCTGGCCACAGGCAGGATTGCTGGAATAGTGAGCGAGTCATGAATGAGAAGAACACCGTGTGAATGAACCACATGTAGAGTGATAGCTCTCCCAAATGAGCCAAAGCAGTCTTTATTGTCTGGGAGCCTTGATAACGAAAGAGCATCGTGAGAGTGAATGCCAAAGCAGGAACAAGAACAGTATAAGTGCAAAAGCCATAGATGTCCCTTGAATAGCAACCGGCAATCAGCAGTACTGCTAGCATCAATAATAATTCCAACTTGGAAAACTGATGCTTGATGAATGGTAAACCGCATCTTGCGACATAACACCCAATGACCAAGACCGGCGTATAAAACAGACACTGGCGCACAGCTCCTATCCACAGGTTATCACTTCTCAAGAGCAAAGAAGCTATTCCACAAATAATCACACTCAACACCAAAGTCTTAAAGCGGTACAAATCTATCAATCGCACTATTGCAGGCAAGATGAGCATGGCGTAAATATAGAAATAGACATACCAGTTGGCACATGAGTAGGTACTCGCCAGACCAAACATATTGAGCAAGACCATCCTCAGCTGAGGTAGATTGCCGGCAAGAACTCCAATGCCGATGAAGGCCAACAAAAGGACCCAGTATCGAGCAAGCAAATCTCGAATATGAGAGAACGAGTATCCCCAATCACGATGTTTGCTCAACGAATACCCATATGCTGTAACGAACATGAAGATGCCAATACAGATTTTTCCCAACACCCTCAATCTCACTTTAAAAGTAAGGGCATACTCGTCAATCAGCACATGAGACCCAAGATCATCGTAGAAGCCATTTATCAACAGATGGTGCACAATCATCAGTATGACTGCGAGGCCCTTAAGTGCCTGAGAGTCGTCACGGGTGAGTGTGGCTGGCAACTGTTGACGCATGGGAGCCTACAAATAGTTTTTCAATTCTTCGGGAGTGCCGTAGGAATAGTATTCTTCCATCGTCGCCAAGCGGACTATCTTGCCCTCGGCCAACAGGTAATTATACAGCAGAGAGACGTAGAATTCGGCTTTGCCGTGCGTTCCGTCATCAAGCAACTGGTGAGCAATACGCTTGAAATCTTTGCCGCTACCGAAGAAATAGGCGCCGCAAAGGGCATGATTGGAAATCGGTTCTTTCTCGGCGGTGCGCAAAACCCTGCCGCCGTCATCCACAAGGGCATAACTGTAACGCGGATTATCGGATTCAAACGACACCAACGCTCCACCATCAGCCTCATCAGCCGGCAGTGACAATGCCTTGCTCACGAGTTGATTATATCCAACACTGCGAAATTCCAGATCGCAGTCCATTACCACAACGGCATCATCGTCATCAATGGCGGTCTCAGCCACCAAACAGGTCTCAACTGCCCCCCTTGTGGTCTTTAGAACCGAGAATATCCGGGCCTCAGGCAGAATGTCCTGAATCATGCGGTCGATATGCTGATTGTCAATGTGCTCCTGGCGGACGATGAAACTGTATTTCATCTCCACACCAGGCAGTGCGACACTGCCGATAGCCCGCTGGAACAAGGGTACGCCTCGCAACTCAATCAGGGGTTTGGGAGTCGTCCATCCCGCTTTAGCAAAACGGGAGCCTTCGCCTGCCATCGGCATGATGATGTGTAATTGTCTCATTTTCTTTGAATAAAAACGTCTTACAAACTGCGTGAGAGGAAATCGATACTCTCCTTGCGCAACGCGGCCAAACGGGAATGCACCGTCGGCCAATCAATCACATGTCCCACAGGTTCCGTAGGCTCAGTATCAGATACCATACGTTCTTCTAGCCCAAGTTCCTTCAGGAGGCCAGCAATTCGGGAATTGCCCCGCTTGAAGTTGCACAATGCATAGAAATCCCTGGAGAAGAGGATACTGAACACCATGCCATGGAACGAATCGGTAACCACCATGGAGGCATTTTTCAGCATTGCCAACCACTGTTCAACGGTGAGAGTGGCTTCCCAGCCTGCCGAGAAATAACGAACATTCAAGCCCCGCTCGGCTGCCAACCGGTTAAAGAACTCCTTCTTGGCCTTGGTGATATCCAAGCAATACACTGCAAGGTATGGCTCAGAACTATCCCACTGGTCATCAATAATTTCACGATATCCTTCTGCGTCAAGCAGCAATGTAGGGTCAAGTGTGCAACAGGCGTCCACACCCAAGTGGTCGCGGCACAAGTCCACACCGCTGATTTCGCGCACCGAGATGGCATCCATCTGCCGGGCCAGCGCGGCACAGGCAGCAGTCTGTTGCTCGTTATAAGTCCATTTGTCTAAGCCAAATGAGGCTGCATAGGCAACACGCTTCAAGGGCAGTCCAGCGGCGAACTTGAGGTACATGTCCTCGATGTGGTTCTCGTTATATCCCACGCGCCACACCTGGTCGCTGCCCACCACTATCGCATCCATGCGGTAACGCTTCACCACGCCGCGTTTATAATGCCACATCACACGCGTCTTGGCGATGTGTTCCTCAATGAATTGGCCCATCAGTTCGTTGCGCATAGCCCCACGATAACGCCGGGGATACTTCATCCACTTAATGCCACGACGATGGTTGTGCCACGTTTTCACGTAACTATAGAGCAGATGCGGAATTGAATAGCGCTGGTAGGCATCGATGGTGATGGGATCATGCCCCAAGGCACGCAGCACCTGCTGCAACGCCCAGTTCTGGATGATTCCGCCGTAGTTCATTTCCAACGGCTGTGTGACGATACCGACACGCATACTATTCCAATTTTATCGGCGCAAAAAGCCGTAAACAAACTTGATAACGAACGTGTACAGCCACGGCATGTGATAAAAGCAAAGCAAGCGCAGCTTTCGCGTCCAAGGCAGATCGCTGGACATCAGCTCATCCTTGGTCTTATTGTAAATTTCCTTGCCACAGTCTTTTGCCTCTTGATAGAAGGCTGTTCCACGGGCAGCATTACGCACACCAAACAACATCGAGTACATCGTCTGCAGACACCGCGCACGATAACTGCGGTTATCTACCGGGATATCGTTCAAACACAGGTAGTAGGAACGGATGCGGTCGATATAGGTCGAGTTGATGCCGCTATGCGTCATCGATGCTTGATGCTGGATATAGAAGTACAGGTTGGCATCGATAGCCAAACCCTGTCTTGACCGCAGGAACATGCGAAAGTTCCACTCAAAGTCCTCACCGCCCGTGGTCTTGAAAAACATGTCCTTGACGAGCGACATCTTCACCAACTTGTTAGTTGGCACATGAAACTGCAATGATGCCGAGCCGACGTCGAGCAGACGGCGCACGCAGTATGGCTGATCCAACACCCGACGCGATGAGGTGTCTATATCCATGTTTTCCATCATTTCTTGATAGCCATTTATCCCGACGGGGATGACATTGACCATAGCGAAGTCATAATCTCCGCTCTCAATGCCGTCATGCAGCACCTCGACCATGCGGGGATGCATCACGTCATCGCCATCAACAAACATGATATAGTCGCCTTTAGCAGCCTTGATGCCACTGTTGCGAGCCTCAGAGACACCAGCATTGGCCTTGTGAATCACCCGCACACGGCTATCACGAGCCGCAAAGTCGTCGCAGATGGCTCCACAGCCGTCTGGCGAACCGTCATCCACGAGGATGACCTCAATGTCACGATAGGTCGAGCGCAGGATACTGTCAACGCAGGTCCTTAGAAAACGTTCAACTTTGTAAATCGTTACGACAATGGAAATCATTCGAGGATTCGGATGCTAAAGATCAGCAGTGGTGCATATACAACAAGGGTCACCTACCCCTGTACGGGAAGGCGAAACGGTGGAGAGCGGGTAAGGCTGCAGACACTATCGCAGTAGTCATTATCAGCAAGTTACCTGTTGTATGTCATCTAAATGGCTCACTCTCGCGTACGTGTGCGAGCGCGTGTAGCGCATACTAACGAATCGCAAAATTACTGATTTTCTCTCACCTGAACAAATTTATCACGAAAATTACTAGGGCGAAACGGCCTTTTTATTACTTTTGCCGCATGGAACTCTCCAGGCAACAATGCGACAATATCAAGGGATATGCCATCCTGTTGATTGTGGTTCACAACTTCGTGGACCACCTGTTGGGCATCCATTGCAACGAAATGTCCTATTCCCAAGCGAACACTGACGCATTTCTCACGGGCGTGTTTTCCTCAGCCGCCGTGTGGCAGCTATTTTCCTTTGCTGGCTGGGTTGGAGTGGTGATGTTCCTATTCCTGAGCGGATATGGCTTGATGCGCAAGTATGGCACCAGCCCCATTCAACCAGGTGCTTACGCAAAGTCACACCTCGCAAAGCTATGGCGACTGCTTGTTCCGGTTTATCTGCTTTATTTTGTCATCTATCACTACGGGTTTCAACAGGACCACAATTGGCAGTCGGTCATCGCCCAGCTGACGTTCACCATCAACCTGCTTGACTACGGCAAAAACCGTTTCCTCACTGAGCCGGGCGTGTACTGGTTCTTCGGGGCCATACTGCAGTTCTATCTGCTCTTTCTTGCCATCAGACGGCTGGACAACAGATGGTTATGGCTCATCGCCGCCTTATCGCTCACGCTCAATTATATCGTGATTTACACCTTCAGTGCCGATGCATCGTGGTGGGTGAGGCAGAATGCCATCGGCTGGATGGTGCCTTTCACCATGGGAATGCTTGCAGCAAGAATGCCCATGCGAGAACAACAACCTCGACATCAGCTGTCGATAAATGTCGTTCTTTGCATTGTGACCCTAATAATGCTATCCATATGCTTGATCATCAAGGCACTCGCACCCTTCACCGAAGTGTTCACGATACTCTTCTTCGTGGCACTGACAGGCATCTTTTCCTCACGCATTATTGCTTATTGCGGCGCCATCTCTGCCAGCCTCTTCGTCATCCATCCATTCGTCAGGATGATCTGTTACCACTATTTCAGCACCAGCCAATTATCAACTATTGCAATGGTGGCTATCTACCTCATTGCCGTGTTTGTTCTCAGCGGGTTGCACCATCTAATCATGAAGAGATATTCAACGAGTTAATAACCTTTTTTCGGAGCAAAAAAAGCGACTGTGTTTATCGTTTCCAGCCGTCGCTACACATGTAAATTCATACGATTTTATTTAATAAAAATCACGCATAAATCAGATGATCTTTATCATTTTCTACCCACATTAAGCGCTGGCCCAAGAAAGACCATGAGAATGTCCTTAGACCTGATCAAAGTGGCTGAAAATGGTTCATGAAAACCAACAACCAACCATCAATAATCTGGATATCAACACTATTAGAATTCAGCACCAACAGACGCGGCAATCATCTATTGCGACATCCGACGAAGCAGGTTCCATGGCAATTCAATGCCCTGTTTCCAATGATTGAAGCGAAAGATGAGGGCTAGAAAAAACGCATAAAAACCAAGTGGTTTTTATGCGTTTTTTTGATTCGTTTTGATTGATTACAGTGGCAACATATCAGTCGTCATCGTCACGTCCTCCCAGAGGGATTGAAAGGCCGGCAAGAACGTTGCAACACTTGGTGTTTTTGCCAAAATACATGTAATCGGTTCCGACAAAGAAAGGCCCCAACTTCATGGCTAGGCCAAATGAGCTGCCACCGCACGCGATGGGCGAATAACTGACGGCAAAGTCTAACAAAGTGCTAGGATGAACGCCTACCGAGAATGTCAATTCGCTATCGTTGACTGGCTGCGAGAAGCGATCGGTGAACAAGGCACCCAAACTTACTTTGTCATTGGCTAGACGATATTCGGCACCCAATGCCATTGTCGCTGCCAGATTGGTCTTTCTCGACTTGAGGTTGGTCCTATCGGGAGTGAGGCGGATCATGTTCCAGTTGAGGACTTTGCTGCCACCCACCACCTGGGCAAAACGCAACATATCATCGGGATTTTGATTAGTGTCGAAATCCAAGGAGCTGGTGTTGGAATGCGCCATCTGAGTAGAGCCCTTGGTCCACTTGATGAAGCCCATATCGTTTACCGCCGCCGAGACCGTAAAGTCATCAGTCACATCATAGGCCAAGCCCAAATCAAAAGCAACGCCAAAACCCGAAATTCCCATTTTGCTGGTCTTATAGCCTACATCATTGATATAACCATCTTGGTTGGTCTTCAGTTCCAGGCCATGAAAAGAGGTCACAAGATCGGCTTCTACATCAACACTAGCAGTACCATTGACATCACGGAGTTGCTCTATATTCAGGTTGGACCAATCGATATCAGGGTCAACGCCCTGGAGATTGGTCTGGATAGTCGTTTTATGAATCTTTAGGCTCGCGTTGCCCACACCCAACAGGCCCTTGACACGCCCACCGACGCTCAGTTTGTCACCAATCAATCGGGTGTAGCCCACGCCGACCTCGGTGTAAGCATTCATATTCAGTTCCTGATTATCAATGTTGCGGACATAGTTGGAGTAGTCATTGGTATTCATGCCGTTCATGTCACGCATAAATGAGAACAATTCTCGCGGAATGCGCACGTTGCCATCAACCTTGAGCGTGATATTTACCGAAATAAAACTCTTTCCATGCCAGCTGCCGACTGCAAACAGGTCACTACCGGCAACTGCTTGGGCCTTGTTGACGTCCACCAACTTGTCATTGAACTTGTCGGTGGTGAAGAAGTCGGCATCATCAGCGTTTTTCATCACATCGACCACGTCACCGATGCCCAACGAGTTGGTGCGCAACGACGCATTGGCATGGCTGATGCCGGGCAAGTGGATAAAGCCTCGCGTGGGTGCAAGGGCTGGATTGAGCTGCAGGCGATATTGTGCCCCGTCCATGAAGTAAGAGGTGCGCAGGAACTGGGCATTGCCAGTAAGAGCAGATGCAGCCAACAACAGTAGTAGGGCAAAGCGAGTGCCCACGAATCGTATTGATTTCATCATAATTATTTAGCCTATAATTACAGTGAGTAACGCTCAATCCATCGAAGGAAAACGGGAAAACCGCTTGATTGGTGCAACCCACAGTAGTTTACAACGTCTTAAGCCTATAACGGGCACAAAATTATAAAAAGTTTTCTAATTCCGGTTCTAAATTGAAGAAAAACCGCTTCCCAACGATTCATAAAAAAGTCATCATTGTAAAAAAACGGCATCTAACCCAACCGAAATAGTAACTTTTTGCTACCTTTGCAGATTGTATTGACAACCAATATTTGAAACCGAATACCTTATTAGACATATAATATGAGCGAACAAAATAACAGACGCCTCAGAATAGGCATCACCCTGGGCGACACCAATGGCATCGGCATTGAGGTGGCTCTCAAGGCTGTATCCTTACCCGAGATGCTGGACATGTGCACCCCAGTGCTGTACGGATCAAGCAAGATTGTGAGCTATCACCGCAACGCATGCAACCTCCCTGGCTTCCAAGTGTACCACGCCAAGAGCGCCGAGGGCATCAAGGAGAACAACATCAATCTGGTGGACTGCATCACCCAAGAAATCAAGGTGGAATTAGGCCACTCCAGCAAGCAAGCCGGCGTCGCTGCGTTCCAGTCGCTGGAGGCTGCCGTGAGAGACCTGAAGGCAAACCTCATCGACGTGCTAGTCACCGCCCCAATCAACAAAGACAACATCCAGAGTGACAGTTTCAACTTCCCAGGCCACACCGAGTACCTGGAGAGTGCCGTAGGAAATGGCGAAGACAAGGCATTGATGATATTGACGACCGAAACCCTGCGCGTTGCACTGGCGACAACTCACCTGCCTATAGCTCAGGTGCCTGCTGCTCTCACCGTTGAGGGCATCCGCGAGAAACTGCGCCTGCTCAACACGTCGCTCAAGCGGGACTTCAACATCGACGGGCCTCGCATCGCTGTGCTTGCCCTGAATCCCCATGCTGGCGAGAACGGCATGCTGGGCACTGAGGAGAAAGACATTATCATACCTGCTATGCAACAGTCGCTCGATGAAGACGGCGTACAGTGCTTTGGTCCCTATGCCGCCGATGGTTTCTTCGGTGCTCGCCAGTACCGCCGCTTCGACGGTGTTCTCGCCATGTACCACGATCAAGGCTTGGCTCCTTTCAAGACCATTGCCATGGACGAGGGAGTGAACTTCACTGCAGGCCTGCCCATCGTGCGCACCAGTCCTGACCACGGTACGGGCTATGACATTACCGGACAGGGTATTGCCAACGAGTCATCAATGCGTCATGCTATCTATATGGCTATCGACGTGTACCGTAACCGCATCCGCTATGACGAAGCTCGGCAGAACCCGCTTCCCAAGCTGTTCCAGGATCGAGGCCGCGACAATGTCAAACTCGACCTCACCAAGGAAGACTAATTTAGTTAGGAGTTAGGAGTTAGAGGTTAGGAGTTAGACTGACCATTTGATATATATAAAAATGATAAAAGGGATAATCTTTGACTACGGCGGCACACTCGACAGCCGCGGTGTCCACTGGAGCGAGGTCCTCTGGCAGGGCTACCAAAAAGCAGGAGTGCCAATTGACAAGGACACTTTCCGCACAGCCTATGTCGAGGGAGAACGCGCCCTGGCACGTGAACGCATCATATTGCCGCAGGACGACTTCCATGCCCTGTTACTGAAAAAGGTGGCCTTGGAAATCAGTTACCTGCCTGAGCAGTACGATGAAGCAACTGCTCGCCGTTGGACCCGCGAAATCGCGGAATACTGCGATAATGCCGCCCGGCAATGCATCGACGAGGCCCGTCCGATGCTCGAGGCCCTGCATGACAGATTCCCGATGATGTTGGTAAGCAACTTCTACGGCAATATCGATGAAGTACTGCGCAGCTACGGCATCAGGCACTTGTTCAAAGGCATCATCGAGAGCGCCGTAGTGGGTGTGCGCAAGCCCAACCCCACCCTGTTCAAGCTTGGCGTTGATGCTCTTGAACTGCAACCCGCCGAGGTGCTCGTCGTGGGTGATAGTCTGAAAAAGGACATTCAACCAGCCGAGCAATTGGGGTGCCATGTGTTGTGGCTCAAAGGAAAAGGCTGGACCGAAGAGGAGGATCAGCAGACCCACCCCAACGCCATCACTCGAGTTACTCAAGTCCTTGATTGGCTCAACAATAACTAAAAACCAAAGAATATGAACTATGCAATCATAGCAGCCGGAGAGGGCTCAAGACTGGCACAAGAAGGCGTTGCCAAGCCCAAGCCATTGGTAGAGCTCCAAGGCGAGCCCATGATTGGGCGACTGATCAACATCATGTTGCGATGCAATGCACAGAGCATCAGCATCATCGTCAATGAGCGCATGACCGAGGTTCGCCAGTATCTCGAGAGCCTAGAGTTGCCGGTTCCCCTCAATCTGGTGGTAAAGAGCACTCCAAGTTCCATGCACAGCCTGTGGCACCTGAGCCGCGTGATTCCTGAGGGCAAATTCTGCCTGACTACGGTAGATACCATCTTCAAGGAAGAGGACTTCAAGGGTTATATCGACGCCTTTGAGGCCGACGAGAAGCATGACGGCATGTGGGCCGTCACCCCCTTTGTCGACGACGAGAAGCCCCTTTGGGTTGATGTCGATGACGAGATGAACATCACCGCTTTCCGCGACAAGCCATGGGACGGAGCCAAATATGTGTCCGGTGGTGTGTATGCCATGACCGACAAAGCCTTTACAGTGCTTGACGACTGTATTGAGAAGGGCATCAGCCGCATGCGCAATTTCCAGCGCGCCCTGGTTGAGGCCGGCAATCACCTGCAGGCCTACAGCATCGACAAAATCGTCGATGTGGACCATGCCGGCGACATCGCCACTGCCGAGGCTTTCCTCGCCTCATGATCAATGAACAGAATAGGTCATTTTTCTTAACTTTACCTCAATTCACACTTGAGGCGGCTTTTCATTTAAATACCCCACCGCGCTTGAATTGCAAAAAAGTGTTTCACGGGCGCGGCATGACGGATTTCAGCAAAAAAATGGGCTCATCGGGGCGGGGGTAGCATTTAGTTTCGTTAACCATATTGACCTATTAGTAGTCAAAATTACACACTTTTTAGCAATCGCGGCCGAATATTAAATATTTTAAACTAAAATTACAAACTCTTTTGTTTTCCAATTCAAAAAAAGGGTGTAATTTAGCGCCGTTTTTCCTGCGGGTGCTATTTTTCGCAGGGTTGCATATCCCCGTTGACGGGGTCACATTATTATTATTAATCATTTAGATTATAACCTAAAACATTAACTGTAATAAAATTATGGCAAAAGCAAATGTTAAGCCCGCTACCGGCAAGTTAGGAATTATGGTAGTAGGATTGGGTGCTGTGAGCACCACGTTCATGACTGGTGTGATGATGGCTCGCAAGGGTCTTGCAAAGCCCGTCGGCAGCATGACACAGTATGACAAGATTCGCATTGGAAAAGGCGAGAACAAGAAATACTTGCACTATAAGGACATCGTGTCGATGCCCACACTCGATGACATCGTGTTCGCAGCATGGGACGTATATCCCGCAAATGCTTATGAGAGCGCTATCAACGCCGAGGTACTGAAGGAAAAAGATATCGAGCCCGTAAAGGATGAGCTGCTGAAGATCAAGCCCCTCAAGGCCGCTTTTGACAAGAACTATGCAAAGCGCCTGGATGGTGACAACGTGAAGCAGTGCAAGGACCGCTGGGACATGACCGAGCAGGTTCGCGAGGACATCCGCAATTTCAAGAAGGAGACCGGTGTTGACCGCGTAGTTGTACTGTGGGCCGCTTCAACCGAGATCTACGTCGAGCCCGACATGCAGTACCACGACACCATCGCCCACCTCGAGCAGGCTATGAAGGACAACGTAGTGGACAAGATTGCCCCCTCGATGTGCTACGCCTACGCCGCTCTGAAGGAGGATTGCCCCTTCATCATGGGTGCTCCCAACACCACTGTAGACATTCCCGCCATGTGGGAGCTGTCAGAGCAGACTCAGGTTCCCATCGCCGGTAAGGACTTCAAGACCGGTCAAACGCTGGTTAAGAGCGGTTTCGCTCCCATCATCGGTACCCGTATGCTCGGCCTCAACGGTTGGTTCTCGACCAACATCCTGGGCAACCGCGATGGCCTCGTGCTTGACGAGCCCGCCAACTTCCGCACCAAGGAGGTCAGCAAGCTCTCGACCCTGGAGTCGATCCTCGTTGCTGATGAGCAGCCCGACCTGTACAGCAACTACTACCACAAGGTACGCATCAACTACTACCCGCCCCGCAACGACAACAAGGAGGGCTGGGACAACATCGACATCTTTGGCTGGATGGGTTATCCCATGCAGATCAAGATCAACTTCCTGTGCCGCGACTCTATCCTGGCTGCACCCCTGTGCCTCGACCTGTGCTTGCTCATGGACCTGGCTCACCGCGCCGGCCGTTATGGCACGCAGCGCTTCCTGAGCTTCTTCCTCAAGAGCCCGATGCACGACTACACCCAGAATGAGATTCCCGTTAACCACCTGTTCCAGCAGTATGTAATGCTCAAGAACGCCATCCGTGAGATGGGCGGTTACGAGGCTGACGAGGAGATCGATTAATCTGTCACCTATCGGAGAGGAGAACTCCTCATCCATCAATCATACAGGTGGTTGCCAGACTGGCTGCCACCTGTTTTTTGTGCCCTCTAATCGTCGTGTGATATCCCAGCAAATAAAGATTAATAATTTTTATAATCTGTTCTTTTGGCATTTCAACCGAATTGCACTAAATTTGCAGCGCATTATGCAATTTAGGCGTCACTATGCATTTCCAGCAATAGTGAGTGCTTGTTAGTTTTGTACAAAAACATCTAATCATGCAGATAATTCAAGAAGATCTGGCCGCAAAAGCGGCCGCCGAAGAAAAAAAGAAAAAACGTGCGCGCACTGGTATTAAGTGGGACCGACTCTTCATGGCATGTGCCTACAACTGGTACTGGTTCATCTTGTCCATGATCGTATGCTCATGTATCGCTTACCTTTACGCCAAAACCCAGCCCCAGTTCTATGTGGCTAAATCATCAATTCTGATCCGTTCTAAGGACAGTGCCCAGGGAACCCCGTCAATGACATTCAGCGACCTGGGTCTGAACACCGTGAACTACATCCCCAACGAGCCTCACAAGCTCAAATCATCAAGGGTGATGGAAATCGTGGTGAACTCATTGGGACTGAACGTGCAGTACTTTGGCCGCAGGTTCCTGCGCGATGAGAACATCTACAAGAACACCCCCGTTCAGGTGACCCCGCTCAAGGAAGTTGTCAACGGCTTCTCCATCACCATTGTTCCCAAGAGCCAAGACGAATATGAGTTCAAGGTCAACAATGGCGTGTGGAAAAAGGCTCATTTCGGCAAGAAAATCAACACCGAATACGGCCCTGTTGCTATTTCCAAGACCAACAAATTCAACGATAGCCATATCGACTACAACCTCCTCGTCCAGATCACCAATCCCAACACGATGGCCCGTTCACTGGCAGGATCGCTCGTTGTTGACCTGGCTGACCAGCACAGTGACGTGCTGAATCTTGCTATCCGCGGCCAGAACGCCGAGATGTGTGCCGATATTCTTAATGCCCTTGTGATGGCTTATAATCAGGAGGGTATCAATGATATGAACCAGGTGGCACGCAGCACCGAGGCCTTTATCGCCGAGCGTGTTGCCGAGCTGTCCAAGGACCTGAGCGGTGTGGACAATGAGGTGGCCATCCTGACTGCCGGTTCGGCTAATTCAGTGATGTATGGCGATCCCAGTCACACGATGAGCCAAATCACCCAGACTGAGAATGTCGGTCTCGAGCTCAATCTGGTATCACAGATCAGGCATTTCATCTCCAATATGGGTCCCGGCGAGCTCATTCCTGTCAACCCGGGCATGAACGAGGCCGGTATTGCCGGACAAATCAACCAATACAACCAAGCAGTCCAGGAATATCAGAAAATCTCGACCTCCTCGAGTGCCGAGAACCCCGTCATGAAGGAATTGAATTCTTCGCTGGCCATACAGAAGAAGAATATCATCAACAGTCTTGACCACTACATGACTACCTTGCGCACCAAGGAGAGCCAGGCACGCCGCCTGCAGGGCCAAGCACAGAGCAGCATGATAGCCAACCCCTCTCACGAGAAGGCTATCACCGAGGTTTCCCGTCAGCAGAAGATCAAGGAGCAGTTGTACCTGTACCTGCTGAACAAGCGTGAGGAAAATGCGTTGCAGATGGCCATTACCGAGCCTAACGCAAAGGTCATGGAGCCTGCAATCCCCAATTATGCACCCGTTACCGCACCTGTTGAACGTATCGTCTTGACGGGTCTGGTCATCGGTCTGCTGATTCCCGCATTCATCCTCTACGGTGTATTCTGGTACTTCTCGCTCGACAAGACCATCCATACCCGCCGTGAGGTTGAGGAAGTGTGCGACATCCCCATCTTGGGCGAGCTGCCAGCCAAGAAGTCCAATGTCACTGGCGAGATTGTGGTTAACGAGACGTCCAATGACCGCATGAATGAGGCATTCCGCATCGTGCGAAACAACTTGGACTTCGTGACCAGCCAGAAAGCCAACAAGGGAGAAGCCACAGTCATCCAGTTCACCTCTACCATGTCTGGTGAAGGTAAGAGCTTCGTGGCCGTGAACCTTGCACTCTCCTACACCTACGTCAACAAGAAGGTCATCGTAGTCGACCTTGACTTGCGTAAAGGTAAGTTCTCGGAGTACGTGGGTGTACAGGATGGTAAGGGTGCTTCGGCCTTCCTTTCGGGCAAGGAGCCTGACTTGAACAAGGTTATCCACCGCGGTGCGCTGCACGAGGGATTCGACATCATCAGTGTCGGAGCTATTCCTCCCAACCCCACCGCCCTGTTGCTTAGCGAGAACATGACCAAGATGATCGAGCAGCTCAAGAAGCAGTATGACTATGTGATTCTCGATACCGTGCCTTACAACCTGATTGCCGACGCCGCTGTAGTGAACCGCTACACCGACCTGACCATCTACGTTGTACGTGACGGCAGGGTTGAGCAGCAGTACATGTACGAACTTGAGCGTCTGGCCGACGAGCACAAGATCAAGAACCTCACCATCCTCATCAACGATATCAAGGTGAGCAAGACCCGCTACAACTACTCCTACGCTTACGGCTACGGTAAGGGTTACGGCTACGGTTATGGCTATGGTTACGGCTATGGCTACGGTGGCAACAGCGGTGGCTATTATGTTGATGACTCGCCCAAGGACCGCGAGAAACCCATCCAGGGTTAACACAATGATTATTTGCTAGATAACGAATGAAAATCGCGGTTGTAGGAACCGGATACGTCGGACTAGTCACGGGCACCTGTTTCAGTGAAATGGGTGTCCATGTGACATGTGTTGACGTGGATGAACGCAAAATCGAAGCCCTCAAGCAGGGCATCATCCCCATCTATGAGCCTGGACTGGAAACGCTGGTCCACAAGAACACCCGCTCAGGGCGACTGAATTTCACCACCCGTCTCGAGGACGTGCTCAACAATGTGGACATGGTCTTCAGTGCTGTGGGCACCCCACCCGACGAGGATGGCAGTGCCGACCTGAGGTATGTCCTCGAGGTGGCACGCACCATCGGCAGGAATTTGAACCGGTACATTGTGGTCGTAACCAAGAGCACGGTACCCGTCGGCACAGCCCAGAAGGTGCGTGAAGTCATCCAGCAGGAGTTGACGCTCAGGGGCGTGAACGTGGAATTTGACGTTGCCAGCAATCCTGAGTTTCTCAAGGAAGGCAATGCCGTCAAGGACTTCATGAGCCCTGACCGCGTCGTCGTGGGTGTGGAGAGCGAGCGGGCACGCAAACTGATGGCCCGACTGTACAAGCCTTTCATGATTGTGAGTGACAGGCTTATCTTCACCGACATCCCGTCGGCCGAAATGATCAAATATGCCGCCAACTCGATGCTCGCTACCCGCATCAGCTTCATGAACGACATCGCCAACCTGTGTGAACTGGTCGGTGCCGATGTGAACATGGTGCGCAAGGGCATCGGCAGTGACACCCGCATCGGCAAGAAATTCCTCTATGCCGGTTGCGGCTACGGCGGTTCCTGCTTCCCTAAAGACGTGAAAGCGCTCATCAAGACAGCAGCGGACCATGGTTACAACATGCGTGTGCTGCAGGCTGTCGAGGATGTTAATGCTGACCAGAAACTCATCCTGTATCACAAAATTGTCAACTACTACGGAGGCGACGAGGGCCAACTGAACGGCAAAGTCATCGCCATGTGGGGACTGGCTTTCAAACCCGAAACCGACGACATGCGCGAAGCCCCGTCGCTGGTGTTGATCGACCTGCTACTCAAGGCAGGAGCCACCGTCAAGGTTTATGATCCCGTAGCGATGGACGAATGCCGGCGCCGCCTCGGCGACAGAGTGGTCTATGCTACCGACATGTATGACGCAGCCGATGGCGCTGATGCCCTGATGCTCGTCACTGAGTGGAAGGAATTCCGCATGCCCAATGCCGAAACGCTACTCAACAAAATGCGCGGCCGCCTCATCCTTGACGGACGTAACATTCTTGACGGTGAGGAACTGCACCAATCAGGCTTTGAATACCACTGCATCGGGAAATGATTCATATTTCGGAAAAACCGAAACATGAATCACCGGACCAAGTGTTATATCTTTGACATTATAAAGCCAGAGCTGGCGCCCGTTGAAGGGCGCCAGCTCTGCTTTAGTTATTAAGCGATAAGAGCGTTTACTTGACAACGACCTTGATGGAACGGTCGTCGCTTGTAACCAGATAGGTGGCTGCAGGCAAGTTGATGGCATGTGAACCCGTGCTCTTGATGGCAGCTACGGTGTTGGCATCCAAGTCAAACACCTCGAGGGTTTCGCCCTGGGGATTATCGATGAGAATGCCTCCCGTTGTGGGAACGGCACTCCACGATTTCGTCAGCATTTCAGGTTCGCCAGAAAGCAGGAAGTCAATCAGCACTGTGACGTCACTGATGGCCACTTCGCCGTCCTCATCCATATCGGCTGCTGTGATGCTGAACGGTTCCACGGGAGATCCCAACAGGTAATCGATCAATGCGCTGGCGTCACTGATATCTACACTGCCATCCATGTTGACATCGCCGCGAAGAGGTCGCACAACTCCCTGCACGTCGGCATAAGCGGTAGCCAGTGAGGTCGATGCCGTGAGTTGACTCTCAAATTCGCCAGCCTGGCTCGTGCTTGCCAGTCTCACATAGAAGACTTCTCCCGAGGGATCGAGCGTGAGCGAACTTCTCCAATTCACCTGGTTCAGGCTGATCTGGAATCCATCGCCCACGGTCAAGGTAATGTCCTCGTCGTTGTCCTCGGCAGTAACCGTGCCACTAACGATGGGCGACACACCACCTAATGAGGCTTCAATCCTGCTGATGGGTGAAATCGTGATGGTGGGCATTTCCAGCTTACGGGCGGTTAAGCTGACCATGCTGCTCACCTCGCTGCTACTGATGGCGAGTGTACCCGTAGCATTGCCTGTCTGCAGCGTAGTATAAGTTACCGTGACCGTTGTACCGGCATTGACGGCTGCAGCAGTGAGGGTTGTCGGTGATACGCTGAATCCCCTACCCGTTGCGCTGACGCTTACAGATTGTGTGAGGTTATTGCCCTTAACGGTAATGGCCTTGCTTACCTGCATATCATCAGGGCCGATAGTACCCACATCGATGGTCGAGCCGTCAACAGGAGCCGTCAACTCAGGGGGATTCACTGTGCCCGGATTACTGGTGATGGCAATGTCATCGACGTTAAGGCGGGCGCCGGCAGTCTGCAAAATCTTGAAGCGCACGTTGCCGGTCAAGCTCAAGTTGAAGATGTACTGCTGCCAAGTAGTATTAGGCTTACAAGTGCCTACAGCGGTCCATGTCGAGCCCTCATCTGTACTATACAGCACCTGCAATGTAGGAGCGGCCTCGTTGCTGCTCCAATTGGCGGCATAGAACGTTATCATGCTGGCGCCGTCGGTGACATCCTCGGCCATCTCAATATAGGAGGCCGCCGTCTTGCCGAAACGGCAACTTTGAGAACCGTTGGAATGTGTATCACCGCTCCAGATGCCCACATCAGAAGTATTCCACTTGAAAGCATGGCCCTGGATAAAGGTCGTCGTATAACTTTGATAGGTCGGGATGCCTTCCCAAGTCTCGATCGTCTCGGTTCCACCTGACGAGCCTCCAGGATTGTAAGTGGCCGTCAAGGTCGTGGTGTTGTTGACCTCAGAGCTGCTGATTGTCATGCGGCCCGTTGCGTTGGCTGTAGTTCCATTATAGGTCACCGTAACTGTCGTGCCGGCATTCACAGCTGCAGCAGTGAGCGTTGTCGGCGTCACGGTGAATCCCGTTCCCGTCACTGCAACAGTGACAGCCTTGGTCAGATATACGCCCTTCACGGTGATGGTCTTGCTCACGCCAGAACCCGTGTTCATGCCCACATTAATAGTCGAGCCGTGGGTTGGCGACGAGATTACAGGAGTGTTGACGCCGCTGCCTGTCCAAGCATTGCCCGTCAGATTGCCCCAAATGTACTCGGCCAGTTCAGGATGATCAATAAATGGGTTGCGGTTGTGCTGGATACTATAAACGGCCTCGTTGCGATTGGCCTCGAGGGTGCTCACGGGATCGTTGCGGTGCCATTCCAGCAACTGGCTGATTGCCCATGGCGTGAGATGCTTGTAGCTGCTGTTGGTGAACACTACACTGCCGAGTCCGTTGGTCCAAGTGCCCACACGGTCCATGTAACGCACCACCATATAGAAATAGGTACGCGCGAAGTCGCCCTTATACTCATCGGCAACCTCAAACACCGTTCCCGAATAGCCGCTGTGCGTACAAGCGCCCAGTTTACCGGTGCCCTTGGGTGTACCATTGGCACAATCGCCATACGGATAGTTGCCACGCTCGTTGTTCACCCATCCATCGACGGGATACAGGTGGAACAGGTCGCTGTACATCGTGTCCTGGGCTGCACCCCACCAGCTGTTGGGAACAGAATGCTCACGGTTATAGCATTGCCCTAGTCCGTTGTAAGTGCCACACTGATTCACGCTGTAGGTGAACTGTGTGTTGGAGTAACGGTCAATGATGATGTTTCCGTTACAGTCAGTTGTTTCAAACTTTTCCCACAGTTTGTTGTAATAAATCAAGTAATGGCCATTGACAATCTCGTGAAGGGAGGACATCAGTGCCTGGTCATTCTTGCCCAAGGCACTGTTGTAGTAGTTGCCGGGAATAGCTGCGAGGGACTGCAATCCCAACTCCAGCATCATAACCAGCATCAACAAATAATGCAGATTCTTCTTCATCTTGTGTTTAATGTATTTATGGTTAATGTAATGGTCTTGTGAGGGTGCAAAGTTACAAAAAACAATTCTTCTGCCCATCGGCAAGAGTGCGTTTTTGGCCTAGATAATCAGGCAGTTCACCGAAAAGTCAATAGAGCAGACGTGCAATGCGCGCCGAGCCGCGCTTGCCGTGGGCAATGCGGGCAAACAGACGCCGCGTCACGGGAGCGACCAGCCATCTCCATCGCAGGTTGTCGCCATAACTGTCGCGCAGCGTTTTATAGGCCTCGCGGCACAGAGGCTTGGAGAGCTCACTGCATCCCTCGCGCTCGTATTGGGCGGCAAGAACCATGCGGCGGTACTCCAGCAAGCGCTCATAGCGCACCTTGTAGTGGGGCTTGAGCTGCGAGCAACGCACCTCATTGATCATGATGTCGATGACATGTTCCCACTGGCCCTGGCGGGAGTGAAACTCGGTCCCAGTAATGGAATCGGCACCATTGTGGTTGATGATGATGCGTGGACGGCTGCCCATATAGGCCACACGGGGACGTGCCAACAGCAACCGCAGTCCCAGTTCCCAATCATTCCATCCGGGCAGATTGATGTTCCATCCGTCGGTGGCCGCAAAGAACTCCCGCCTCACGGCATAGCGCTGTGTCGCCAACTGGGCATGGAGGATGTGCTGAGCAAACAAGTCACGCTTGTGGAAAGGCGCCTCGCGCTGGCTACCGTCAGGAAAGACGAGCATCGAGCGAGCACTGACAAGGTCCAAAGGCCTATCCCCGTCGGCGGTGCGTTGGATGACGTCCACATAGGAAGCCACCAGGTCCTCTTCCATGATGTCATCGCTGTCAAAGAACAGCACCCACTCACCCGTAGCCTGTTCAAAGCCGTTGTTGCGAGCGGCTCCGGCAGTGCGGTGAGGCTCACGTGTGACAACGACCTTGAAGTCCTCCTGCTCATGGCCGCGCTTGAAGTCCTGCAGCACCTGCAGCGTGTCGTCGGTGCTATAGTTGTCCACGAGCACGACCTGTAGCGGACGGTGCGTCTGGGACAACACGCTGTCGAGCGTGGCTGGCACCACGGCAGCACGGTTATAAACGGGAATGATGATTGAGACCTCCATATCTTGACGCCTTATTCACTGTTAATCGGTGTAAAGGTACTGCTATTTTTGCCAACCCACAAGAAAAAGCCCACTTTTAGATAAATTCGGCGGCGCTTCGGGATTGACCAAATAAAAATGACTTTTTATTTGGCACTCCACTCAGCTTGCACTAATGTTGGATAAATTCGGCGGCACTTCGGGATTGACCAAATAAAAATGACTTTTTATTTGGCACTCCACTCAGCTTGCACTAATGTTGGATAAATTTGGCGGCGCTTCGGGATTGACCAAATAAAAATGGCTTTTTATTTGGCACTCCACTCAGCTTGCACTAATTTTGCATCCGCTATGAAAATACTATTTGCAGGAGACGCCAGTAATATGCACAACTGCCTCGCGCAGCAGCTCAGGAACATGGGACACGAGGCCGTCGTGGCCTCAGACGGTTCACGCTGGATGGACACAGAGCGCGACATCAACCTGCTGCGGCAACCCGGTCTGATGGGTACACTGCGGTATCTGATGGACATCAAGCGCGCCCTGCCACTGATGACTGGATTTGATATCGTAGAGATTGCCTCGCCCATCTTTCTGCGCCTGAAACCCCACCGTGTAGCCCGGGTGTTTGACTACCTCAAGGCACACAATCGCCACATGGTGCTGTCGGCCCTGGCAACCGATGTCGTTTATTATAATGCATGCCACGATGGATACACGTTCCGCTACAGCGACTACATGCTGGGCAACGAGCCCTCACCCTATGTCAACTCGGCCGAATATGTAGCAAACCAGCAGGACAACTGGAAACAGCCGTTCATGCGTCATCACAGCGACCATATCCTGCAGGGTATCGATGGTGCTGTGGCTTGTCTGTATGAGTATTATGCCGCCTACAAACCCGTGCTGGGCGACCGCGTGGTCTATGGCGGCATTCCCATCGACACCGAGAATCTTGAATACCGTCCGATGGAGCAGGCCCCAGACAAGGTGCGCATGTTTATCGGCATCCAGCGCGACCGTCATGTCATCAAGGGGACCGATAAACTGCTGGCCGCCATGAAACGTGTGCACGACCGTTATCCTGGCATCACCCAACTTGAGGTGGTGGAGAACCTGCCCTATGACGAATACACGCGACGCATGCGCGACTCCCACATCATCCTGGACCAACTCTACAGCTACACTCCCGGTACCAATGCGCTTATTGCCATGGCGCAAGGACTGGTGGCTGTGTCGGGTGCAGAGCCGGAGTACTACCGCCTCATCGGCGAGAACGTCAACAAGCCCATCATCAACGTGTCACCGCTCATCGAAAGTGATATTGATGAAAAACTGTCGTGGCTCATCGAACACCGCGACCAACTGCCGCAGATGTCCCGCGCCAGCCGCATCTTTGTCGAGAAACACAACGCCGCGCCCGTAGTGGCCCAGCGCTATCTCGACTTCTGGTCCAGCCTCGACTAAATTATCACATTATACAACAGCGGGGGACAACAATTAAGTTGTCCCCCGCTGTTGTAATACGGATGCTGGCTTACATGTAGCGAGCAACGGCCGATTTGAGTCGGGTTGCGTCCTCAACGCGCTCGACGATTTCACCATTCTTGATGATAAAGGTCGTGGGGATGCCGTTCACATTATAATTACCGACATTGGCCGACTCGACACTCATCGGGTCATAGACCGTGATCCAAGGCAGGTTCTGGGCAGCCTGGCGCCATGCGACGTTGTCCTCGTCAAGGCTGACTTGATAGATAGCCAATCCACGGGAATGATAAGCCTGGTAGATGTCGTTGAGCAACTTGTTGAGCTGTGGAGAAATCTCGGTGGCGTAGGCCGTGAAATCGAGCAGCACCACGCGGTTCTCGGCAGCAACCTTTGACAGGCTGTACTCCTTGCCGTTATAGTCCTGAAGCTTGATGTCGAGCAGGGTGGCCACGTCGGCATAAACGGTGTCGGTGGGCGCCTGCATCGAGCGGCGACGACGCTGTCCGTCGAGCAGCAGGTTCACAAGGTACTCGGTGCGGGGGTCATCGGGACGGAACGAGTTGAATGCATTGGCCACTGCACCGATGAAGCGCAGGTCGTTGTCGTTCATCGGGTCAAACAGCGGCTTACCATCGATATACTTGTTGATGGCATAGTAGGCAACAATGCCGCTGGGATCGGCAGCAATCTGGCGCGCCAGTTTGTCCTTCCAGGCCTGACGTTCGGCCTCAGTACCCTTGCCACCAGCAAACTGCATCGCCTCCTGGTCAATCTTCATCACCTGCTCGGCATGCTCACTACCGCTGACGGTATAATCACGGCCAAAGTCGGGCAACTTGGCTTTGATGGTCAAGTGGTCCAGACTGTCAATCGGGAAACAAATGGTCTGGTTGCCCAAACGCAGCTGATAGATGCTGGGCACCGTGGGGGCCTCGACACTGAGTTTGAATGAGCCATCCTTGCCCACCGACACACTGTCGATTACAAACCACTGTCCATTGCTTGACTGCTCCAGTACCAAAGTCGTCGTGTCGCTGGCGCCCTCGATGGTGCCGTCCACGCTAAACTTATTGCCGTTACAAGACGCCAATGCGAGCGTCACCAACAGCATGAATAATATCTTCTTCATTGTGCTAAATAGTTATCCATTTAAAAAATCGTGCGAAATTACACTTTTTTCTCCATCCAGCCAAATTCATACCCACAAAAACCCGGGAACGACTCGTTGAAGTGTCGCCCCCGGGTGATAGCAGTTGTCCGGCAAATGGGTTAACGGCGGTTGGTGCGCAGCTGGAAGGAACGCAGCGTGTAGAGCTTGTCGCCGTCGGACAGGCCGATAGAGAAGTCGGCCACGCCGTTCTTGAGTTTCTTGGTAGCGATAAGCTCGCTCTGGTAGCGCACGGCCTTACCGGGTCCCAATTCCTTGACGATTGCCGTAGGCGACAGGTAGATTTCCTTGGTGCCAGTCACGGTAATTACAGGCGCGATATCATAGACATAGTCCCGTCCCGTGTTGCGGATGATGAACACGAGTTTTGCATGCTCCCCGGCATCCAGGTAGCGGTTGTCGTTCTCGTCAACAAAGCGCAGTTCCTCAATTTCGATGTTGGCATAAGGGCTGTAGGCATTGTTCTGACGGTAATCGTCCATGTCGTAGTCATAGTAGTAGTCCGACGAGCGGTAATTGCCGTTATCGGTCTTAGGAGCCGTAGCTGCAGCACCGATGATGCCACCGACAGCCATACCGACCACCGTGCCCATGTCATGACCGCGAGGGCCGTCGGCTATTCCGCCGATTGCCGATCCAAATATGCCACCGATGGAAGCACCAGTAGCGGCGCCATAGAACTGTCCCATCGACTGGCAACTCGACAACATCAGGGCAGAAGCAATCATGCCCACAAAGACAATCTTCTTATTCATCTTCTCAATCAGTATTACTTTGGTTACACAATACGCGGTTTTTTACGCCGCTAAATTACTCATTAGCAAGAATTGTGCCAAAATAATTCGACAAAACCGTCCACAATCCCGACAAAAGCCGGGATTTCATCACGACAGGTCAAAAAAAGCAGGGGAATCTATTCTTTGAAATCGCTGGGCAGGAAGGTAACCAATGCACTCTCGTCGACATCCAAAGGTTGCATGTGGACCACGATGCGACGGTCATTCTCGACCATCGTGTCCACAAAATCCTTCCAGGACTTGCCAAAAAGCTTGAGCTGCCTGATCCACATCTGCTTCACGTTATCAGTGTCCTCGGTCAACGTGGAAAGGAACATCGACAAGTTGGATGGCATCTGTACATCTACCAGAGCATAGCGGTCGCCAACCATAGTGAAGGAATTCATCGCCCAAGCATTACCATACTTGATCGGGCATGAATTGTTCAACTGCTCGACATAGTCATCCAGGTCAACCGCCGTCGTGTCCTGGCCTAATGCCGCCATTGAGGACAGCATGAGGACACATAGGCATAACCATTTGGGGATGCCCATGATACTCCTGTGTGAATAGCGACCCATGAAACAAGCCGTTTTACTCGGCAACCGGTAGAGGGCCCTCGGCATCGAGCTGGTCGACGACACCAGCAATCATTCCGTCAATAATGCTGCCGCGATAACCCAGTGCCATGGCGTAGAGCTTGCAGATGGCCAGTTCCTGTTCATCAAGTTCACCATCGATCATCATCAGGGCTACCATGTCACGCATGTAGGCAAGCTTGGTATCCTCGTCTTCGGGCAGAGTGATGGACACGCTGTCGGGGTCCTCGATGACCTGGCTGAACTGCTCGGGCGTGATGTTTTCGCGCGAAGCCACTGCAAGCAGCACCGCCATCTCGGAATCGGTAATTCTCTCGTCGGCCGAAGCAAGCATCACAAGGTTCTTGAGTTGGCCCAAACGCTGGCTATCCTGTGGATTTTCTATTTTCTGGTTCATAGCGTATCAATATATTTAATTTTTATTGGCAAAGATAGTATTATTTCGTGAAGTTGGTGTAATTTTGTCCCATAAATCAAGTAGCAAGATGAAAACCATACAAGAGATAAAAGAAATGCTGTCGCGCAGCGAGGGACAAGAAGCTCTTGATGCCGCCAATGAAATCGTCGAGAACAAAACCGTCAGCCGCGAGACGCTGGCCAACGCCTACTACCTGCGCGGCAATGCCTATCGCCAGCAGGGCAACGTGCGCATGGCACTGAACAGTTACCTCGAGTCGATGGACATCGACCCCGACGGCCCTGCCGCCGAAGCCTACCGCCACCTGCAGGAACTTCTAGACTTCTATAACAAGGACTACTACAACCCGTAGTCACTGAACGACAGGAACTCGTTGTTCCACTTTTCATATCCCATCGTGGACTCCAAACCATGACCCGGCCATATCACGCAATCGTCGGGCAATAGTTGTGTCAACTTCTCCAGGCTCTCCTCTAAATCCATTGGCCAGCTGAACAGCAGATCGCTTCGTCCGATATCCCCCTTGAAAAGTGTATCACCGGTAAAAGCGGCTTTTTCTTCCTCACAATAGAAGACGGCACTGCCAGGCGAATGTCCCGGAGTGTGGATAAGCCTCAGAGAATGGTTGCCGAACGTGATGACCTCGTCATCCTCCAGGAAGCGCTGCGGCTGGACAATATCATGCTGGAATACGCCCGGGCCAAAAACCTCCTCAATCCTCGTTTGTACCCTTGCCATCCAAGGTTTATCGCCATGATGTATCTCGGGAAACAAACCGTATTCATCCCTAATCAGGTCACACGACAAGAGGTGATCGTAATGACCGTGAGTGAGCAGGCACCTGACAGGCCTTAACTGTTCCTTGCTGATATAATGCTTGAAGTGTTCACGTTGACGACGGTATTGGGCGCACGGGTCAATGATGACACACTCCCCTGTGTCATCGCTCACCACGTAACAGTTGGCCATGAAGACAAATCGCCTGATATTAATCATCAGTCAACCAGAGATAAAATGGTATTACTTCTTCATGTGCTTGAGCATCTCGGCTTTATCGACAACCACCCAGACGGTATCCACCACATGGCCCTGACGGTCACCCATCTGGCGAAGCGGATTGGCAAAGTCCTTGTCGAGCACCTCGACGTCATCGACGAAATAGTCGGTCTCGCCCCTATTGGAAAAGACGTTCTTGAAACCCCACACAGCGTGGTATTTGAGTTTGACTTTCCATCCCTCGACCTGGGCCTGGTAGAGCAGCTGCACAAGCGAGTCCTGGTCGTTGCGATCGTTGTCAAACGAGAACTGGAACGGCTCACCGCTCGTGTTCATACCCGTCTGCGTCAGGTTCATTCGACCCTCCCATGAATCCCAGAAGACACCTTTTTTGGTAAACTCAATCAGGTTGCCCACCTTTTCTCCCACCGAGTAATTCTCCTTGCAACCCGTAAAAGCAAGCAACAACACGCCAATCATGGCCACATGCAATAATCGTTTCATCGTAAAAAGTATTTAATCCTTAAACAATATAGAGCAGGCAGCAAAAACCATGCCACCCAATCATGCCAGTTAGAGTTGAGACGCGACAATTTACTTTTTCTTGCAATTCTTCTGATGCGTCTTGAGCAACTTAATTGCCTGACCATAGGGGCTAGTGGTAACGCTCACAAAATAGGCCGCCATGGTGGTGGTATAGGTATTCTTGTAGTAACCTTTCTGGAAGAGTTCTTCTTCGGAGAAGCTGTCGGCCAAAGAGAGCATTTCCTCATGCGTCTGCCGCAGCAACCGGTCAGCGTCCTCTAAGGGAGTATTCTGGTGCTTTTCGACCAGCATCTTGTCCATCTCATGGTAGTTGCGACGGTATTCATCGGGCAGATAGTCCCTGGGATGGCCTTCGCGGATGTTCTGCACAAACTCCCGCATGAGCACCTGCCACTCGTGGAGGTGTATCAGCAAGTCACGCAGGCAACGGTCATACTGCCAGCGCACGCCGCACTTCTTCGGGTCGGCGGAGAAATCAAACGGTTTGACCTTTTCTTCATCGCTCAACTTAGCGATTTGGTCACATAGTTTAGCATAGCCATCGCTGATGGATGCCAACAATTCTTGTTTAGTAGTCGGGTTAGCCATAATTATTGAGAGTTATTCGTCGACATTTGCAGCTTTTTGGCGCTGATAAAGACGCAGAGAAGAAGGTGTTAATTCTGCGACACGCGCACAGCACGGACTGTGTAACCTTCTTCACGGTCGGCACCAGAATCTTCCCAATCCGAATTTTCAACGGCCCAAGCAGAAATCGTGTGATGGGTGTTGAGTGTGCGAGACCAACTATGTACGTACTCGCCTGCATCTTCAAGAGAACTGCCGCGGCGGAAGCCCGCGGCTGGGAAAAACAATGTGTTCCCATTAGGACCTGTTACCATAAGACCATTCACTCCATTCTTCTGTGTCCAAGTCCATGTACAGTAAAATTCGATTTCTCGAAACTGCACTTTCGACGGCATGCGCCACAACGGACCCCAATTCACATAGGCGGCATCGTCTTCAGGTTCCAATTCCGCCTTGAAATCAACAATTCCATAGTAACTATTCGCACAATATTTTGTTAAATCATATTGAGAATAACCATCTTCATCTTCTTTATAGTAGATGCACCACTTGTAGGTTTTCCATTGATAATTACTCTTGGGTGAGGTTTCGCCCCATGCGAAGTAAGAGCCGTACTCCTCGGGACTGCTGGCGCCGACATTGCACGTCGCCCACAACGTGCCGCTGGGCAGACCCAGATCAACGTATTCGTGGCCATTTGGATCTGGTGGCGGTGTGGGGGCAGAGCCTCCCAAAATCACATTGATAACGGCATTCACGTCGGCGAGGGTTACCTCACTATCACTGTTCACGTCGCCATAAAGTCTCGTTTGCGCTTGACTAGCAAGCGAACCTGCCAGCATCAGCAGGACCAGTGCAGCAAAATTTGTCAAGATCTTCATAATCAGTTTGAATTAATTGTTTATTAGTTGGCACAAAAATACACAATTATACTGAATTAACAAAACCGCAACCATTGACGAGATAAGACTTCATCAGATGGATGGGCAGTTTTCGGAAAAAACAGCCGCTTGTCGGCACTCAATGAAGCAGCGACAAGCGGCAAAGACGCGTTTATTTACGCAAGAAGAGAGTTCTAATCCTGGGAAGCACGCACGGGACGCACGGTAAAGCCTGCACAACGGCTACCGCTATTCCATTCCCACCACTCAACGTCAAAATGAATTGATGTGCCATGTTGAGAGTAGTAATGAATCGGGGGAACGAAAAACATCGAGCAACCCCAATAAAAGCCACCCTCGCCAGCAAGAAAGAGTTTGTTTCCCCAGTAGCCTGCAGCAGGCAAGAATATGGTTTTCCCGTTGGGACCTGTGATCAGCTCACCGTTCACGCCGTTCATCTGGGTCCACTCAGCCGTGCAATTATCCATCAATTCATAGATCTGATCCCTGGTCGGCATTCGCCACTCTGGACCCCAGTTGACGTAGGCGGCATCGTCTTCAAGATCCAACTGGTCCTTGTTGTCGACATCGCCTTCAGTGCTGCTCATGCAGTACTTGGTGAAATACAATGACCCCGTACTTGCATTTACCCACTTGTAGTTATCCCAGTCATAATTATCCTTGGGCTCGGTCTCACCCCAAGCGAAGTAGTCGCCATAGTCCTCAGGGTTGGTGGCACCCACGTTGTGCGTTGCCCACTCTGTGTGGCTAGGTAAGCCCAGGTCAACGTACTCCTCAGTCGGTTCAGGGGTTTGAGGTCCATTCAAGAGAATGTCAATCAGAGCAGACACGTCGCTGATGGCCACCTCGCCGTCACCATCCACGTTGGCATTCTCAAGCACAATCTGCGAGGCGTCATTCGTCATCAGATAGTCAACCAGAGCCGACACATCGGCAATGGCTACCTCGCCGTCACCGTCCACGTCGCCAAGTAGCGGCGCTCCGCTGGCACAAATGGGGAATGCTATCGCCAGCACAAACAAAAAGAAAGCTAATTTTTTCATTAATGATTCTTGGTGGGTTCTAAAACACTATACAGTCACCCGGAGAGCAGAACCCATTTTAACCCTCTGGTATGGCTCAATTATTAATTAATCGTTATTGTATTCCAGGTCATCGTAGGTCTGGTACAGGAAGTCGTTGTAGGGGAAGCGGGCGGTATGCACAGCCTTGGCCTTGTCATAGAGCAGGCGCTTTAGGGCGTCGATGTTCTGTTGCTTCTTGGCGCTGATGAAGACGCAGTTGTCGCCCAAACGTGCCATCCAGGTCTCCTGGAGTTCTTCGAGGGGGATGTTCTCGCGGAGGCGGGGCGTGAGGTCGTCCTCGTCCTTGGGGACATGGGTGAACTGATCAATCTTGTTGAAGACCATGATCATCTCCTTATCACCGGCGTCACAGACTTCCTGCAGGGTGCGGTTTACAACTTCGATCTGCTCCTCGAACTGGGGATGCGAGATATCGACAACATGGACGAGGATGTCACTGTCGCGCACCTCGTCCAGCGTGCTCTTGAAGGACTCCACCAGGTGGGTGGGCAACTTGCGGATAAAGCCGACGGTGTCGGTCAACAGGAAGGGCAGATTGGAAATCACGACCTTGCGGACGGTAGTATCGAGGGTAGCGAAGAGTTTGTTCTCGGCAAACACCTCGCTCTTGCTCAGCACGTTCATCAGTGTGGACTTGCCCACGTTGGTATAGCCCACAAGAGCGATACGGGTGAGTTTGCCACGGTTCTTGCGCTGGGTCATCTTCTGCTTGTCGAGTTGGGCCAGTTTTTCCTTGAGCAGGGAAATCTTGGTCTTGACGATACGGCGGTCGGTCTCGATCTGCGTCTCACCAGGGCCACGCATACCGATACCGCCTCGCTGTCGCTCGAGGTGGGTCCACATACCCGTCAAGCGCGGCAGCAGGTACTGGTACTGGGCCAGCTCGACCTGCATCTTGGCGCTAGCGGTTTGGGCTCGCTTGGCGAAGATGTCTAGGATGAGGCTCGTACGGTCGAGTGTCTTGACCTTAACGGCCTTCTCGATAAAGGCTATCTGCTTGGGAGTGAGGTCGTCATCAAAGATAACGAGGCTGATGTCGTTGTTCTCGACAAAGTCGACTATTTCCTCGAGTTTGCCCTTGCCGACGTAGGAAGTGCTGTTGGGGCCATCACAGCGCTGCAAGAAAGTGCGCACGGTGACGGCTCCTGCTGTCTCGGCAAGGAATTCAAGTTCGTCAAGATATTCTTTTGTCTTGGCCTCGCCCTGTTGGGGGGTAATCAGTCCCACCAGGATGGCGCGTTCCTCTTTTACGTCAATATCGTTGATGCGTTTACTATCGTCAATCAGTCCCATAGAATCACATTTTATATTTGCTGGTGCAAAGTTACTAAAAAGCTGCGGTTTTTGGATAAATTATGCTGCATCTCAACATAAAAAAGAATAATTCTTTTTGTTCTGTATTCAAATTGCACTAATTTTTTTAATTTTGTCACCACAAAATTTGTGCAAGCCGAACGCAATGAGAGTGCACTCTCAATCGCTGAGGCTCAGCCAGATTTATCCAAATTTATCCAAATGTGAGAAACCAACTGCTACGCTATCGATATATGAAACAGACGATCTTCCTCTTAACCCTGTGGAGCACATTGCTGCTCCAAGCCACCACAACCGATTACACCCAATATGTCAATCCGTTTATCGGCACGCAGACCGATGCCACCGGTGCCTTGAGTGGCAGCACGTTCCCCGGAGCCACGATGCCACAGGGAATGGTGCAGGTGAGTCCCGACACCGAACAGATGGTGACCTGGGATCCCTGCTCGGGCTATGACTACAACCGTGACAGCATCTACGCCATATCCCACACCCACTTGAGCGGCACAGGCTGTACCGACCTGTTTGACGTCTCGCTCATGCCAGTGACCTGGAATGTGACTCCAGAGTATCTGGCGACAGGCAACTTCGGGCAGACTTTTTCACACGAACAAGAAGCGGCACGTCCAGGATACTATAGGGTTTTACTTCAGGAAAGCGGAGTAAAGGCCGAGCTCAGCGCTACTACCCGTACTGGCATCCACCGCTATACTTTCCCCCAGGGGAAGCCGCAACAGGTCATTCTTGACCTCGACCACTCCACCTTTCGTGGCCAGGCCTATTATAGCGGGCGCCGCAGTTATGATATCATCCAAGCCCAGCTCCGCCTTGTCGATGACCACACGGTGGAAGGCTACCGCGTCATCACCGGCTGGGCCAAGCTGCGCAAAGTCTATTTCCGCGCCGAATTTTCCCGTCCCATCACTGGGCACCTCCTTATGGACGGCACGCGCACAGTGGGTAATGCTAC
>JAEEGJ010006235.1_pt1 | contig 36062 bp, 29 predicted proteins | sample 8958761 | NCBI WGS metagenome assembly JAEEGJ01 (sample SAMN16246546, study PRJNA631951) | gut metagenome | biome: gut microbiome; feature: rumen; material: RS-attached | host: Bos | place: Iran: Karaj | collected 2018-10
TTAGTGCTTTAGCACTTATGTGGGCATGGCCACCTTTAGGTGGGAGGCTAGTGAAAAGAATCACGCACTTCGTGCGTCAATATAAGACGGCGAAGCCGTGATATTTCTCCCTAGCCCCTAGATTCTAACCCCTAATCACTTCCTACTGTCTACTTCCTACTCCCTCATTCCACCTTGCGGCCTTTTTCGATAGCTTCAGCGAGGCTCATGCCAGTAAATTCCTGGGCGCTGAACCAGCGGCCGCTCTTCTTGTCGTCAAGCAGGACGGAGACCATGGAACCCGGAATCACGGTTTCGGGAGCGTTGGGTGCATTCGGGCCACCGAGATCGGTGCGGAGCCAACCCGGATCCATCACGTTCATCATCACGTCAGTGCCGTTCAGCTTGCAGGCGAAATCTTTAACAAACTTGGTAAGGGCAGCCTTCGCGCAGGCGTAACCCATCAGCTCAGGTTCGTTGGCGATGCCGCTCGTGGTGAGCTGCATGCGGCCAAAGCCACGCTTGATCATGCCCGGCAAAAAGTGGTAGGCAATCTTCACGGGGGCGTAGAAGTTCACCGCCATCGCATGGTGGAAATCTTCCATGGTGTTGGTGAGGTAGTCGGTAAAGTAGTGGCTCATGAGGCCCGCGTTGTTGAACACGAGGTCCACCTGCACGCCCCAGCTGTCGATTTCAGCGAGGGCAGCATCGATTTCGGTTTCGTTTTCGAGGTTGCAGCCCACGGCACGCGCTTCGACACCGTATTTCTTGATTTCGGCAAGTACCGGTTCGGCATGGGCCTTGTCGCGCCCCTGCACGATGATGTTCGCTCCGAGTTTCGCCATCTCTATGGCGGTGAGACGGCCTACCCCACGGCAGCCGCCAGTAACCAAGGTCCATTTGCCCTTAACGTCAATCATCTTGTTCCCTTTGTGCCCGGCACCTTTAAAAATTTCAAACAACCTCCAAAATCATTCCGGAGGCCGGTTTTAAAAATAGACAAAATGGAATGCTCGGAGGCAAAAAACGGGCACACTTCTGGTTACTCCGGGAAACACCCAGAACAAGGGCCAGCTAATTTAATGTTAAAGGGATTCCCGAATCCGTTCTGCAAGGCGGATTCCAAGCGCACGGGCATTCTGGATCCGTTCTTCAAGCGACACCCCGTCAAAACCGGAGGTAGATTCCGCAGCGGCGCGAATCAGGCGCTGGCTTCCCTCGTCCCAATAAATTCCGCGAATTTTCAAGGTGCGGCTACCGTCCGCAAATTCTGCGAAACTGGCCACGGGGAACTGACACCCGGCATTGAGCGCCTTCAAGTACGCCATCTCCGCGACGGCGATGCAATTGGTGTCCGTGTCGTTCACACGGGAAAGGATATCGGCAAGAGATTGCTTCTGGGTATCGCCCTCGCAGTGACCGACGGAACTCAGCGTCTCTATCGCAAGGATACCCTGGCCCGATGCGGGAAGCATTTGTTCGGTGCCAAAATATTCCGTCACCTGGCCTTCAAGCCCCATGCGCTTGAGTCCGGCAGCAGCAAGCACCACGCCATCCAATTCCTCGAGTTTCGAAAGGCGCGTCTGGATGTTCCCGCGAATGGGCACGTATTCCAAATCCGGGCGGAGCGATTTCAGCTGCACCACACGGCGAATGCTCCCAGTACCGATGCGCGCGCCAGACGGCAAGTCCATGAATTTCAGGCCGTCCACTCCCCCACGGGCAATAAAGGCATCGCGGGGGTCTTCGCGCTGGAGGACTGCGGCCAGTTTGAATTCCGACATGACTTCGGCGGGCATATCCTTGAGGCTATGCACCGCAATATCGGCGCGACCTTCGAGCAAGGCGACTTCAAGTTCCTTGATGAACACGCCCTTGCCGCCAAAACTCGCCAGCGACTTGTCAAGACGGCGGTCGCCCTCGGTCGTCATCGGCACGAGTTCGTAGGCAAGGCCCGGATTGGCCGACACGATGGCTTCGGCGACCAGAGTCGTCTGGGCCTGGGCCAAGGCACTTTTGCGGGTAGCAATGCGGAGAAGTTCAGCCATTACTTACCTCCGCGCAGGCACTTGAGGTATGTCCGCACATCATCGAGCGGATTGCATTCCTTTACCTTGTACAAATACTCATTCACCATCTTCTTGGCAAAGCGCACATACATCATCTGGATGCGGCTGCGGTCGACTTCCGATACCTCGGGTAGCGAGCGCAACAGCTTTTCGCATTCCATGTCGGCCGTCTGCACCGTCTTTTCGGCAAGCAGGTGAATTTCCTTCGCAATGTCGTCCATGCGGTACCACTGCAAAAATTCGTCCAGGCCTTCCTTCAAAATTTTCTGCGCCGCTTCCAGTTCGACCATGCGCAAGCGACGGTTCTCGGAGACAATCTTTTCGAGGTCGTCGACGCACACGTACTGCACGCCGGGGAGTTCTCCAATGGAGGCTTCGGCATTGCGCGGGCTACCGAGGTCGATGACAAGGCGCGCGGACTTATTTGCATCTGCACCCCCAATCGCTTCGGCAAAATCCTTCTTCGTGACAATCGGTTCCTGGCATGCGCTACACAAAATCACCACATCGCACTGGCCAAGCACCTGGTAACGGTCTTCGAACTTGACAGGAGTGAGCACGTCAGCAAATTTCTGGGCATTCGCGAACGTCCTGCTGCTCGCAAAAATCTTCGTCGTATTTTCCTGCACGTACTTGAGCATGAGGGAGCCCATCTCGCCCAAGCCTACGATATACACCGTGCGGTTTTCGAGGTCATCGAAGGAATGCTGCACCTGCTTCATCGCCAAGAACGGGATATTGCAACTGAGCTTGCTCAGGTTTGTTTCCGTCTTGATGCGCTTGGTCGTATGGATAGCGCCCTGGAACAACTTGTTGAGGCTGTTGCCCGTCGCCCCGAACTTGAGGGCAGTCTCGTAAGCGCGGCCAATCTGGTGCAAAATCTGGTCTTCGCCCACCGCCACGGAATCAAGCCCCGCACACACGTTCATCACGTGGTGGGCCACTTCGTCTCCCGACTTGAAATAGAAAAACTTCGCAAAATCTTCGTAGTTTTGACGGGCCAGGTCGCACACGTAGCGCACAAGTTCCGCCTCGCCAATATCGCGGTCCGACGCCACGTAGACCTCGGTGCGGTTGCAAGTCGCCAAAATCAGGAGTTCGTCAAAAGGAGAGTGGGCAAGCGCTTCCGACTTCACATCCATCGGGATGTAGAACTTCTCGCGGACTGCAATCTCGGCCACCTTGTGGCTCATACCTGCCATGTAAATCTTGCGCATGTTCCAAAATTAGAAAATTAGAGGTGGCCTTCAATCCAGTCGTAGCGTTCCTTCATCCACTGAATCATATATTCCACAGCTTCGTCATAAGAATCATAAGGGTCCTTAAGAGCCCAGTTTTCGGTATTCCGTATAACCGGCCAGCGCTTGTATTCGTTCTTGAGAGCCTTTTCGATGATGGCGCGATACACGGGCACGCTGTCTATCAGGGCGCGGAATTTCTCCTTGTTCTCGTTCCAATAGTCCGTCATCTGTTCCTTTACGTCTGGAATCCAAAAAATTTTTGCGTTCCAGTTGTAATTGCGAATATACCAAGCCGATGAAGGTTTTACATCGTCGCGAGATTCGTTACCGAACCCCAAGTCAAAATCCCAGACCGGGCCAAACTTGATAGGCCCACCTTTTTCCCAAGTCATGTAGATGCTTCGCGAAAAATTTCCATCCTCGTTCTTGGAATACTCCTGAATCCAATAAAAGAGGGCGTATGCTTTTATGTCGAGCCATTTGGACGCACTAGACTTTTTCCATCCTGAATTATTCAAGTAATACTCAAAATCGTTCAGGTGATCCAAAAGCATTTCCTTGGAAGATTCCGACAGATTTTTAGGCGACTTGACATGAAAAATGTTATTCCATTGCGTGACAATATAAGGATCGTCGTATTTCTTATCCCCTTCTTTTTCAAAAAGGAAACTGGAATCGTTCTTCGGGATGTTGACTCGATTTTTTGACACCTTTATCGTTTCTGCAAGGAGATACAACCCCTTATACTCCCGATTCAAATACAACTCGACAAAATGCACCTTGGGAGTATAGCTCGCCCCAAGCCATTCCGAAAGCCTGAACGCCATGTAATTTCGCAAGTGAGTTTTGTCGCCAAAGTTCCCGATAAGGGCCCAATCGCGATTTTCGGGCATGCCGAACAAAGAAACCTTTTCATCAAATTCCAGCTTCATTCCGAACTTGGGCATCTTGAAGCTGGAGTTGCCTCGGCCACGGATATTCAAACTGAGCACTTCGCTTTCCGGTTCGCTTTCTCCATAAATCTGGAAATGGGAGCGATGTTCCGTTTCGCGGTCACGAATGCGAGCATAATCCTCCGTTTCTATGACCACCCTCGGAATCCCTGCATAGGGGTACTCCGAATCATCCATCGGCAAATATTCGGGATTGTCTTCCGTTTCAGCCCAAAAGCATCCATTCAGAGCAATGGACGTACACAGGAAAAAGAACGGAATAAGCCTAGTTAGTTGCATTGAGCAAAGAAAATAAAAAATTTTTGCACTCGGCTTTTTATATTTTGGCATCATGTTCAAGTTTAGCAGTTGTCTTCTCGTCCTTTGCCCCATCGCCATCTGGGCGACAGAAATACTGCACCCCGTTCAACCACCCAAAACGACCGCATCCACAGCCGCGATTTTTGAGCTAAACGACGACGTGTACAGCACCGATGCCGTACTTTCGTTAGAAGTCGCTCCCGTTGAATGGATAAGCCTGTACACGGATGCATCGTTTCGCTTTATGAGTTACAGCTACGAGATGTCGCTCAAAGGGTACGAACACAACTACTGCAACCTGCATGTCAATGGATTCAATGAGACTTATCTGGGAGCCAAGGCCTTTTTCCTTGACCGCTTCGGCCTAGATATCAACTGGAGATTCCCTCCCGGAGAAGGTTCCCAAAAAAATCGTTTTCACCGCCTGAACATAGAACCATTCGCCTTCATGCAAATTTTCAACCATCTGCAAGGGGGCATTTCGGTCCGTTACAACACGTTCCTCGAAGATGCAAACTACAAGCCGGGTGACGAAATCGGCGCAAAAGCTTCGTTTATCTTTAATTTTTTCTGGAACGATTACATGTACACCGGATGGATTCTCGAAAGCACATTCCTGATCCAAGCCCGAATCGAAGAATCCGAAAACCGGAACCTGAAAAAGCCTTATCGCGGGATGAAAGACAAATATCAGGGCACAAAAATGAAGTTTGAATTAACCCGTCACTTCGACATGTTCAACAAGCACGTAGGGTTTGGCATCAACTACGAAATGCAAAACGGCACCCTGTTCGGATTCGAAACAGGGCACCGCGTCGGTCTAATTTTGAAAATTTGATATTCTGAGTGCGATTAGATGAAGCCGTCGGTCTTGAGCATTTCGACGGTCTTGTTCACAGCGCCCTTCACGCCAGGGCCAAAGCCCATCGCCATGGGGTTCTGGAAGTCAATGGTCGCCTTCCAAATCGGGGTATTGCCCTCTACCTTAATAATCGCCAGTTCTTCATTGAATTCGGACAAGGCGGAATTGAGCAGCTTTACATTGCTGAAATTCTGCACCAAGATATACTTTGCATTCTTTTCGCGAGCAAAATCAACAACGGGATTGTCGCTCAAGGCAACCGACTCCTCGTTCTTGACATAGGCAACAGCGTTGACACCCTGCTTTGTAAGCGTAGCGGCCAAGTGGGTAGAAACCTTGTTCGCAAAATTGATGACATCCTTGTGCGACGAAGCAACAATGACAACGGATTCACCCTTCAGCGGGTAAGCCGTATCAAAGTTGGAGGAACCCTTTGCCGTCGGGGCACAGCCCATCATGGCAAACGAAACCGCAACAAGCAAGAACAGAATTACTTTTTTCATCATTTACTCCTTTAAGATGGAATTTGTTTTAAAATCGTCAAAAATGCCAGAAACTAGCTTACGCTGGGAATAAGCAGGAAAACTCCCGTCCGCAGTGAGAACCATTTTCCAAACGACTTGCTGCGTCTTGCAACTATACATCGTCGAGGTGTATTCCACAGTTGCGCCACCATAAACCATGCCGGACGCATCCGTCGTCTGAGTTTTGCTTGAACCCGAGACAAAAGACCTCAACAAATAAGAATCACCGCAAGATTCAAACAAGGCCGCCGGAGAAACCGGATGCAGCGTCAACGCCGTATTGTAGGTATATTCAATTTCCATCTTATTCGAAGAAGCAAACTCACGCCATACGGAATCGAGACCTACCGTAAAATCACTATAGAGGCGGTTTTCATCGACCAGGACCCAAATCTTTTTCCCAGAAATATCCAAACCGGGCATGGAATTACGGACGACCTTCGTCCCTGCACAAGCAGAAAGGGAAATTACAATTGCCAGAAAAAGCAAATAGAACATGCATCTCATTGATTTTGAATCTCCTATTTTCAGGCATAAAATAGAAAAAGCACATTCTCTGTCAATAATTTTTTTACACGACACTCAAAAGAACCGGAAACTCGTCTTTTTGAGTTCCTTGACAGAATGGAGAACGACATATTCAGGATTGCCAATAGAAGCCGCAGCGTCCTTGATGTAACATTCCAAATCTTCGGCAGACCGTGCATGCATCATGGCATAAAGTGAGTATGGGAACCCCTCGAACACCGGCCTTTCATAGCAATGCGAAACATAAGGCTTTTTCGCCAAAGCCCACCCTCTCTCGTCTTTCGTTTCTCGTCTCTCGTCTAAACCAAAACAAACCATTGCATTATACGCAAAACCCGCTTCTTGGTGCCGGAGGATAGCCCCGAAACGGCGCATTCTCTTTTGGGCAAGGTCGTCACGGAGTTCTTCACACGAAACACCCCAGTCCTTGAAAGGCGTGAGCGTATGCGGAATGTCGGTACAGGCAACACGGATACGAGCCCAGTCGGAATCGGACAAAATGCCAGCAGGAGATTGCTTTCGCAATGACAAATCAGAGTTACGCGCTTCGCTCAGGATAACTCCACTGTCTACTGTCAACTGCCTACTGTCTACTAGCGCGCTAGCGCCCATTACCGTATTTATCTTGAACTTCTTTGTCGCGGAGAGAATATGCACGTCATGCAAGTCCGTACTCGTACAAAGCCCATCCACAATTTTACGGATTTCATCTTCGGACTCTGCGATAACCGTGAACCAGACATTGTATTCGTGGGAGCGCACGTAATTATGGGTAATCGCGGGGATTTCGTTGACTGCATCGGCAAGTTTATCAACATTGCAAACCTTGCCCGCACAAAGGCGCGAAATAAAGCCGAGCGCCTTGGAATCGTACACTCCGCCAATGCGGCGGATAACACCTGACATGCGCAGATTCTCGACAGCATCAAAAACACTCTGCTCGTCGGATCCAAGCTGTCCCGCAAGCACCTGATACGGGCAATCTTCCAGCGGGAAGGCGTCCTGAATAATCGCTAGGAGATTCTGTTCAAGTTCCCTAACCACTAATCACCAACCACTAACCACTGATTATTTCTTCATCCGTCAAATAACACGCCGGATCCTGTTCCCAGAAATCACCGGTCACGGCTTCGGCGCGGGTGCGGAAGTTGCCGTTGCAAAGGTTCAAATAAGCGCACTTGGGGCAACGTCCCTTCAAAATCGGTTTGCGGTTCTTGAGGCCCGCCATAATCGGATTGGATTCATCACTCCAAATTTCGCCAAAGCTGCGCTCGCGCACGTTCCCGAGGGTAATGTACTGCGTGAACTGATCGGGGTGAACGTTCCCTATACTGTCGATGTTGCCGAACGCCATGCCGCTACGGTTACCGCCGTTACGCTGGATGAGTTCCAAAACCTTAGCTGCACGGGCCGGGTCTTCACGCTTCATGCGCAGGTACAAATAAACGGCATCCGCGTGGTTATCGACGGTCAAAATTTCCTTGTCGATGCCACGTTTCTTGAAGTCGAGCGTGCGGTCAATAATCAGGTCCATCGCCTTGCGGCTTTCTTCGTGGTTCAAGTCGTTTTCGACCATCGCGGAACCGCGCCCGCTGTAGACCAAGTGATAAAAGCAAACACGGTCGATATTCTCGCTTTCGAGCAAATCGAAAATCGCATTCAAGTCCTGCACATTGTAACGCGTAATCGTAAAACGCAGGCCCACCTTCTGGCCAGTCGCCACGCAGTTGCGGATACCGCGGAGCGCAAGCCTGTAGGCGCCTTCCTTGCCGCGGAACTTGTCGTGCGTCGCTTCGCAACCGTCGAGGCTGATGCCCACGTAACCCACGCCCATGTCCTTCAGCTTCTTGGCAACATCTTCGGTAATGCAGGTGCCGTTCGTGCTGATGGTCGGGCGGATTCCCTTGCTTGCTGCATAGTTTGCTAGTTCAAAAAAATCCGGGCGCAAGAGCGGTTCTCCACCACTGAAGAGAATTACCGGCACCTTGAAATCGGCCAGTTGATCAATGAGTGCCAAGCCTTCTTCGTGCGAAAGTTCGTTCTGGTACTTGATGGCCTCGGAACGGGCATAGCAGTGTACGCAGCTCAAATTGCAAGTCTTGGTGCAGTTCCACACCACCACGGGGCCACGGCCCGGCGCCACACCGTTCTTGCATTCATGCGCCTTAGGCTCGTAACGCAGTTGGTCGCCGTAATTCGGGGTGTCCATCAAAAGCTTGGTAATGCTAATCATGGACACAAATTTAGAAATTTACAACAGAAAAGGAGGCGTATGCGCGCCCCCTTTTGGATTTGAGGAGTATAAGGCTCTTTTACTTGGTTGCATTTTTTACGCAGCGGGCATAGTGGAAATCACCGACCGACTGCTTTTTAAACGATGCAGAGGTCGCATCCAGAGAAAAATAACGGGCATTTGACGAATAAACACCGACACCTTCGTCCAATTTAATCCAGAACGTACTTACAACGCCCATGTCAGCCACTGTTATACGATTGTGGTATGTATTTTCGTATCCGCCAGGGTACGCATGGAATCCGAAACGGTCCGTTCCGGCAGCGCCCTTTTCTATCCATCCATTTTTCGACTTCAAGGAAGTGGCCACATCCTCATCGCCATTAAACAGGTCCACATAAGCCATCAATTTTTCAAACTCGGCAGCACTCGGGATATGGTAGCCTACCGGGCAAACGCCCTGATGTTCTTCTTGCAGTATGCATTTACCATTCTGAACACCACAATAATTAATATTATCTCCTGTAGGATTTCTATACTCGTTTGAATTCGGATCAAATTCAACACCGTCATGGAATGTATAAATATTAAACGTAGCACCAAAACCTTCACAATTCTCGGCATCCAGCTGGAAGCAGTAGAATCTATTATTTAAATAGTACTTCACGTTTTCGGCCATCCAGACCTGGCCGCCGATACCGACAGTATTGTAGACATGGTCATCGAAACCGTCTTTCACGGTTCCCTTGTCGGAATTTGCCAAATCAAATTCCCACAAGCCATTCGTGCAGGTATAAGCGGAATATTCATGCTTGAAAGTTTTCCTTTCAATCGCTTTCGTGCAGCCCTTGTTCAAATAAATCTCACGGTCCCCTGCATGCCTGAAGGCTCCATCGTCAAACACATACAAGCTATCCTTGTTAACAATGCCCTTGCGTATTTCACCTTCTTCGAAATCACGGCCAAGGTCCGCAGTATCCTTTTCGATATCATCGGCAATACGCCAGACTTTACCGACAGAAGCAGAATCCACGCAAGTATAGCGGACACTTTCATCCGGTTCACCCTTGGGCATCTTCTTCACCGTACCCACAGGAGCGTCAATACTGCCACAATCGTCTAGACCGAAGTAAGTGTACCAGAAGTGTCGTACATACTTTTCGAAGTCGGGCACATCCTCGCTGATTTTCCAGGAAAGAACGTTCTTCCTGATTGTCGGCAGTTTTCCACCCAAATCAATTTCCTTCGCAAAGAAAGCCATGGAATCCATCTCACTTTCGCTATCCCAAGTTCCGTCTTCGGCCATGTCCTGGCTCAATGCGGTAAGGCGTTCCATCACTCCGCTAGCAGAGTAATCGGTCGGGAGCATCACCGAAACAGCAAGCAACGCAGCATTGGCATCTTCTGTACCGAAAATGTTCAGATCTTCGGAATAACCGAAATCGTCCGCATCGATATAGAACATCGCGAAAATTTCCTTTTCCGCCTGTTTCTTGGCCCCGGCAAGTTCCATCTTGGAATCGTTTTCAAGAAGATAAGCCACACGGTCATATTCCAGGTGCGTAATCAAGTTCACGTTTACCTTCGCATTCTCGTCCCCCAATTTCGAAAGAGCGCGAAGTGTAATGGGATCGCTGGATTTTTTACCACTGATTTCGTTGCGGTAAGCTCCCGTCGCCGTCAGGTGCACATACGAAGACACAAGAGACACATTCTTGATTTTGAAGGAGCCGTCATCCGAAGAAATCGTCCCGTTGAAGGAGCGCCCCGTCTGTTTCAACTCGTTCGTGCCATCCAGTTCAAAAGCGGTCACACTGGAACCCTTCGCAAACGGCCCCTTCTGCGACACGCCCGAAATCGAGCCTTTTTCAATAATCAGAGTCGAATCCTTGAAAGACACCGTATCATGAACGACAACAGTATCCTTGGTTTTCACCGTGTCCTTGATAACAAGAGTGTCCTTGACACTCACGGTATCCTTCACCTTTACCTTGACCTTCACGGTGTCCTTGACTTTCACCTTGACTTTTACCGTATCATGGACAAAGATGGTATCCAGATCTGCGACAATGCCCGAATCTTCAACCGCGCCACCAGCAACAGAATCCGAATCATCGGAACAAGACATAAAGAAAGCTCCCGCGCATGCGGCAACCAAGAAAAGATTACTGCACATCTTTTTCATTTTCGTTTCTCCTTCTTAAATTTTCAGACAACGGAAAGAGTTGCAAATTTAGTCTAAAAACTTGTTCGGTTTCTTCGTCTTCTGTCGCAATAGCTACAATGCGACGGCGAAATTCCACAATTTCACGCTCTATCCGCTCGCGGGAACGTTCCGTAAGGCCCAAAGTAAGCCCGCTCATACTGCGTTCTTCCTTGGGCATGTTCTTGATAGCGTTCACGGCGAGTTCGCCCATCTGCACCTGCAAATCTTTCGCGACCAAGTCCTTCACGCCAAAAGTATCCATAAAGAGCGCCCGATCTGTCTGGCGGTATGCGCCCTCGGAATCTTTTTTGAGCAAACCCGCCTTGACGAGGAAATTCAGAATTTCCGTAACCTCGGCAGCGGTAATCGCAGGTTTGCAAGCCTTCGCCACTTCAAGTGGCTTTGCACCAGGCATCGCCGGGACAATCTCGCGAAGCACAATATTCTTCCACGAGCTGAAAAACTCAAAGTCTTCCTTGCCGGCAATCTTCACACGATGTTCGTCGGCAAGGGCGCAAATTTTCGCAAAGACGCTCTTCTTCGACTCGGCATCCTTTGCGTGGGCATAGGCAACCAGCAGTTCGAAGTACGCAAGCTCAAAACCGTCAAGCCCCATGGCCCGCGCCGTTTGAGTAGCGCCGGATGCGCTCAGGTTCTTTTTCCCTTCGCCCACGTACTTGAGGTAGATTGCCGAAGCAAAGCCCGCCTTTTCAGCGAATTCGCGCCAGGTAAACGAAGAGAGACGCTTGCGATCTTCATAATAATCCTGGACGACTTTCCGGTAATCCGTATATTCTACTATTGGCTTCATGTTTTCAAATATATCTCCAATTTTTAAATTCGTCAATACTTTTAGAACATTTTTATTTGGATTTTATGCAATTTTCAACAATTTCAGCAAAAATCACACAAGCAGCCAATAAAATTAGAATACAAACGTTATTATCCATTCAGTCGCCGCGGTCTATTTAACGACTTTCCACTTCAAGCCCTTTTCCGTCATCACACATTCAAAATTGTAATCCTTATAGTACACATTCTCTTCACCATCATACTTATAGGTGTCCCCTTCCTTCACGCAGCCAACAGCCAGGGAACATTCCCATTCAATGCACCTCCGAAACGATCCGTTTTCAAAGATATACACGGAATCAGTATTTACGCTTCCATATTTCGCGATACCATTTTTATAATCATGGCCATAGCCAATCGTATCGTAATCAATGGCCGTCGCCCGGCGCCAAACCGTGCCCACGGAAGCATCGCTGGAATCAACACAGATATAAGCAGGTTTCTCTTCCATGAGCCCTATGTCCCCCACTTTTTCGGCCGTACATTCCTCCAAGCCCTTATTTTTTCGCCAGAATTCCTGCATATATTTACCAAAATCCAGCTCATTGTCGCTGATATTTAAAGAATTCAAATTTTCCTTTGCATATTCTATTCTTCCACCTAAATCCGATCGTTCAGCCGACACAATCAATGATTCAACAAGGCTCTCATCATCAATCTTTCCATTATCAGCCAAATCCGCGCTCAAAGCATTCACCATACCCGTCAAGGCATCATTAAGGGCAGCGCGCAACAAAATAAGCGAAACGGAGCGCAACGCGGCATCACCATCACTTGTGCCGAACAAATCCAGGTCTTCTGAAAGCTCAAAGCCAGTCGCATCGATTTCGAAAATTGCAAAAGCTTCCATTTCGGCCTGTTTCTTCGCCGCGGCAAAAGTCATGTCGGGATCATTCTGCATCAAAGCGATAACACGGTCATATTCCAGAGCCGTCATCACGTTGACATTCATCGTCGTGCGGCCGCCGCTCACGTCCGAAATTCCACGCAAGGTCGCCGGATAAAAATTATTTGAGCCATTAAACTCGTTAAAGAACTTTCCCGTGACCGAAGCGCCCACCAGCCCACTATTGAACTGCACGCCTTCAAAGCTGAACGAGCCGTCATTCGCAATCACGAGATCCGTATTGGACTTGCCCGTAGGCTGCATTCCGTTTGACGCGTCCAGTTCATACAGGGAGACTTCGGAACCTTTAAGAAACGGTCCCTTCTGTGCAAATCCAGAAAGATTGAACCCTTTCGAGACCAAGACCGTATCCTTCGTATTCACCGTGTCCTTGACGACAACCGTATCCTTCACTTTGACTTTCACCGAATCATGCACACGGACCGTATCCTTCACCAAGTCATGAACAACGACGGTATCCTTGACCTTGACTTTCACCGAATCGTGCACGAGAACAGTATCCTTCACCTTGACCTTCACCGAATCATGCACACGGACCGTATCCTTCACCTTGACTTTCACCGAATCGTGCACAAAAACAGTATCGAGGTTTGCGACGACGCCAAAATCTTCAACCGCACCACCGGCAACGCTTTCAGAATCTTCGGAACATCCGACAAGAACAGCACCCATAATTGCAGACAGGCAAAGGACCTTGTTCAATCTATTTTTCATTTTTTTCTCCTTGTAGATTCTTCTGACTCCGCACAATCACCGCACAATCCCATGCGAATTTTTGATAATTTGTACATTCAACCGTCAGATTCATATCAGCAAATTTATCTATATTTTTAAAATTTGTGCAAAAAATTGGAACATTTTTCTTAAATTTTTACAAAAATAAAGCTAAATTTGATATATATCACATAAAAATCTTAAAATTTCAGAACACACGCTTGTTTTTCAGCCCAATTACAGAAAAATTAACAAAAAAAGAGGCGCCCCATGCGGAGCGTCCCTTTTTTTTTAGAGGTGTACATTCCTTATTAAGATATTGAACGGACAATCATATATAATTTGCCATTGAACTTTGCATATCGGGCATTCACGTTTTCATCCGGTATGGCGAAACGGAACTCATCAAAAGTACACATGCAATCGGTGACATCCACGACATCTGTATATTCCAGATACAGCGTATCGCCAACCATCTCCTGGGAGATTTTCGCATTAACACCGCAATAGTCCATTACGTTCTGGAGAATCAAGACATTGTCTCCATTATCGTGGATTGACAAGGTGGCTTCGGGGAGTTCCACATTGACCAGAACGGTCACCGAATCTTTAAAAAGCGCAGGCTTGTTTGCAACAGGAACATCGTCTAAGCCGGCAATGCAACGGCCCGCTTTAAAACCTCTCTCCAGGAAAGCCGCTCTTTCTTGCTCCTTCTTTTTTTCAGCGGTTTTATTGTAGATTTGCATTCTGTTGCCCAAATTCAGTTGATCAATCACAACAAGGAGGCTTGTGTTCATAAAGGGGCTTTCTGCGCCCACCCTGAAGAAGAATTTTGCCTGGCAAGCACATTCCGTACCCGCAGAATCACCAACCAAAGGTTTTACGTAAAGTGTATCACCCGCAACCGAAATTTCGAGGCTGTCAAGAGCCGGCTGCTCAATCATGCCAGCAAAGCCACCTATCTGATTGCAAGCAACCTTCACTCTTTCAACGACAACAGCAGCATATCCGGAATCCTCGGCAACTTCTATATAGGCCATCGGCGGGAGCGCTTGGTCCCCTCCAACAGCGCCAGCGTCATTCATGGGGTCGCCCGATGTTTTATTCTCTATGCACGTACCACCCTCCATTGCGACCACCTGAACGGAATTGTTCAAGACAGACGAAGAAGATTCCGTTGCACTCGAAGCAGGATTGAAGCTTGATGACGACCCCTCAGCTCTCGAAGCAGGATTGGAACTTGATGACGATTCCGGCACGGTTCCACTAGACAAGGCAGACGTTGCAGACGAAGAAGATTCCTCCAAGCCAGAAGACGCAGGCTCCCCGGAACTTGAAGATACCCCCATTGCAGGGGAAGATTCCGCACCAACGGTCACAGGCGCCGTCGAGGACGAATCGTCCCCACAGGCACTCAACACAAACGACAACGCAAGACAAAAGGCAAAAACCTTTTTCATATTCTCATCCTCCATTTTCAAGGTCAGGTTGCTGTTACTCTCCAGATGTTCCACTCAGCAAGGGAATCGGATCGAAGAAAGCTCCATTGACATAGGTCGCCTTGGTAAACTCGGCTTCATTCTTTATTGTAAAGGATACTTGCGTCGGGCAAATGCAATTTGCCAAGGGCGCGCTCGGGTCCAAATTTATCTTGACAACAAGCGTATCGCCAGCAGCCGTAACATCAACGCTCTCGACAATCGACCCACAACTCATCGTCACATTGTCAAGGACAACCGTCATGCTGTCTTCGTCAACATACTTTCGGGCCGCTGGATCGGCGCGTTCAATCACATCGATAACAAAGGTGGATGTATCTTCAGACTCTACCGCATTTGAAACGACATTCGTAGCATTATTCGTATTATGGTTGCATTGGGCCTTAACGCTCGATGTCGACTGACGAAGCTGAGGTTCGCTCGTGCCGGGTTCTCCGCCACGTTCAAGAATGGGTATTATATTCTCGTCATCCAATACAAGCACATGCGCATTGAGGAACGAATCTTCTTTCTTTACCTTGAACTCAATGACCGACGAGCAAAGGCATCTCATTGCACCGCTACGATCAAAGAAGGTTTTCGCATAGATTGTATCCCCTTCCACAAATAAATCCAGGCTGTCCAAGACAATGCCACACGTCAAAGTAATATATACCGTATATTCTATAGAGTCTGCACCAACATGCCTGTAGGCTACAGGCTGGGTGTTCACGTCCGGAACCAAGTCTTCGGCATACAATCCGGCATCCAACGAAAAGGCAGGACGGTTCTGCGTTTTCTTGGTGTTGCACTCCCCGTAGACATCCGTGAGCATCAGGTGGATTGGCGCCGTTTCCGGCGTAGCGGAGCTAAGCACCGCAACAGAAGACGAAGACTTCCCTGCCGCACCCGATTCGGGCACAACCGCACTAGAAGATTCAGGTTTGCCCGCACTGGATTCCTGAGCTGTAGCACTAGACTTCGGCGCAACTGAAGACGCGGGGCCCTCAGTCCCCGAAGAACTAACTTCCGTACCAGACAATTCTTCCCCAAGGGCAATCGGCGCTGTCGAAGACGATTCATCCCCGCAAGCCATAAGCATAAGCGACAGAGCCGCACAGCAAGCAAGTATCTTTTTCATGATTTCCTCCTTTAGTTATGGCCTTCGGCCTCTTCGACCAACGTATAGTGCATTTCATATAATTGAATTGCATTTTGTTGGTCAAAAACTGCATAGTTTATATCAGGATAATATTTGTCAAGCCTAAAGCCACCATCGGCCACACAACCGCAATTAATGCTTTCGGTCTCGGGCAAACTGATAAACACCGTATCACCGTCAAGGCTTACATCTGTACCATTTTCATAAAGGCCATTCAAGAGCTCGGTTCGTTTTTCCTTGTTGCAGGGGATATCGAAATAGACATTTTCAAACGTAATCACCTCAGCTTCATTGTATACATAGAAGGATGCCGAAGGTGAAGCCTCATTAGGAGCATTCCCGTCGCCATAGACAGCTTCTTCTTTACACTGCAAACTGAATTTTTCCGCATGGACAACAAGGCCACCGCCCCCCGACGAAGACATGACGACATCGCGTTCGGTACTATCAGACGAAATCGGATTCGGCACTAAGCCATTTTGCCCTCCGTCCTGCGAGTCACGAGAACGCGAACTGGACGAAACAGAATCGCCATACTGTTCATTACCCGACGAACTCGATTCAACCTTCTCCACCTTTTCAGACGAGCTAATCAAACCCTTGTTCGGCAAATTAGACGAACTGGATTCAACCCTATCATTCTTTTTGGACGAGCTGGAGATACCCCCTACATCGGAGGAAACCGCATTTGCTCCGCCATCCCCTTCGGAGGAACTGCTGATTTCCGCAATAGAGTTCGGATCAATGGTTCCACCAGCCACGTTATCGCTGGAGCAGGCCATTATGAAAATAAAAGAAAGGGCGCTAATGGAGAAAACCATTCTATTAAGCATGGCGTACCTCCTTGATTTTATCCGTTACCGGGAAAAACTGGAAATTGATTCGGCAGACCTGGTCCAGGTCCTTGTATTCATTAGCAATAGATAGCACTTTTTTACAGCAAGCGTTGATTTCTTCGACAATTCTATTGCTCGCTTCCTGGTTTACACTGAGGGTGACCCCGGTAAAAAAGCGTTCGTTCGAAGAATAACGGTCTACGGCACGTACCGCCATGTTCGCCATTTCCCTGTGCATAGAACGGATAGCGATGGGCAAAGCCTCTTTCGAGCCGATGACGGTCTGTTCCGTCTGCGAATAGACCTTTTCACCATCCTTTTTCAGGAATCCGGCCTTGACCAAAAAACTCAGGATGTCGTGGACTTCTTCTGCCGACACGTGCTCCTTACATTCCTCGGCGATATCGCGGGCAGTCGCCCCAGGCATCATCGGGACAAGTTCCCTCAATACCGGATACTTCCAAGATTCATAATATTGGAAGGCCTCGCCATCGACGACGCGCACTTTGTGTTCCAGAGCGATTTTCTGCATTTCAAGGAGAGCATCCTTCTTGACGGAATCCTTCTCGGCATTGCAGAACGTGACGAGTTCGCAAAAGTAATCTTCCTCGTAATCGACGAGCTTCATAGCCTGCGCCACAGCACGTGCCTTGATCTTGGAAAGTTTGCTCTGGCCCATGCACACGAGTTTCAAAAAATTCGGAGACGTAAAGCCGGCACTCTTGCAGAATTCGCGCCACGAGAACGCACCGAGACGCTTGCGTTCGTCGTAATAATCCTGCATAAAGAGGTGATAGTCTTTGTATTCAAGTACCGATTTCATACACATAAATCTACACTCATTCTACACGCTTGTCAATATCGTATTATACAAAAATTCAATTTTTGCACATATTTCAACAATTTTAAAGATATAAAAGCAATAATATTTTTCTATATTATACATGCTGTATAATATAAAGAAAAACCTGTATAGTATATACAAGAAGCGGCTCCGTCCGGATGGACAGAGCCGCTTTTACAAGGAGCACAAAATGGACTTTTTCGTTGCTTTTAATATAAGCTAAAATAAAACGTTCAGAAATCATTTAGTTGAAATTCTTGTTTTTGATGTTTGAAATCACAAGTTATTGACTTTACTCCAACGAAACAAGCAGGCATGGACGTTGCGACTACAGGGAAAGCAAAGCCAAAGCGGATTATCTATATTTAAGGCATGTTTAAGATAGTTAGGGCATTCTGCCACGTTCTCTCTTCTTACGCTTCCCCATTCGTCATCGCAAGCGCAATCCTCGCCTTCTTCCTCCCCATCGCCTTCGGCTGGGTTCACGGCAATGTATCCTCAGTTATCCTCGGCATCATCATGCTCAGCATGGGGCTCACGCTTTCGGTCGATGATTTCCGCATTCTCTTTAAGCGCCCGCTCGACATATTGCTCGGGGCCGCCGCGCAATACACCATCATGCCGCTCGTCGCCTTTACACTCACCAAGGTATTCGGCCTTGACCCTTACCTTGCCGTAGGCATCATTCTGGTCGGGTGCTGCCCAGGTGGCGTTTCGAGCAACATCATGAGTTTCCTCGCCAAGGGCGATGTCGCTTACTCCGTAGGCATGACAACCGTATCGACCTTGCTCGCCCCTATAATGACTCCGCTTCTCGTTCTTTGGCTTGCCGACACAAGCATCAACGTGAACGCCATCGGGATGTTCCTGAACATTCTCTATGTCACCATCCTCCCAGTAACTATCGGCTTCCTGCTCAATTATTTCTTAGGAAAGCGCCCTATATTCAAAGAAATCCAGGCAAACATGCCGGCCGTCAGCGTTATCGGGCTCATGCTGATTGTGGGCGGAGTTGTCGTGACTGTGCGCCCGCAGCTTTTGACAAACGGACTCGGCCTAATCTTCCTCGTACTTGCCGTTGTATTTTGCCATAACGCGCTCGGGTACATCCTGGGTTACAGCGTAGGCAGGCTATTCAAGTTCAACACCGCCAAAAAGCGTACCATCGCGATTGAAGTCGGTGTGCAGAATGCCGGCATGGCCACAGTCCTTGCCGCAGGATTTTTCGCCAATCCTGAAAACGTGGCGGCACACCCCGAGGCAGTCCTTTGCGTGGTGCCGTGCGCACTCAGCTGTGCCTACCATTCCATCAGCGGGACGGTTTTGGCCAACTTCTTCGGCTGGCGCGATAGGGTCAAGGCAGGCTAACGCCCTCGAAGACAATCCTGTCTATTTCCAGGTGCGTTCCGCTCGTGATGAATATGCTGAAGAGGCCGATTTCCTTCGAGACCTCGTCCCACGGCACCTGGTAACTGAACTCGTCCAGGAGTTCGTTGCCGGGGAGCAACACGACATCGGTCCAGCCGTTGGAAGCCTTTGCAAGCCAGAGGGCTTTCCTGAAATTGTTGTCGCCCACATCGAGGTAATGCTCCAGCGCGACACGGAATTCGCAGTCGCCGCGCACAGTGAGGCGGATGGCCGTCAGGCCGCTCAAGTCATAGTAGCTTGTATCGAGGCCCAGGCGAGTCCCCATCAGCACATATCCCGTATCGCCTAAAGCAAAATCCGTCGCAAGGAACTTGCCATGGGAGGTATCGTCCTTGAGCGCAGCGGCAAAGCCAGACGAATCGGGCTTGACCCAAGAAGCCCCCTTAAATGCGGAGAAATACCAGCCATAGTTCGGATAAGTTTTCGCCAGATTGTTCAGGCTGTCGCCATCTTCGAAATCTTCGAACACGAATTCGCGGGTCAGTCCGGGAAGGGGCACGAGCGTATCGACGGAAGTTCCGGCATCGAGCGAGACTTCAGCAACGGGCTGATCATCTGCGACAACGGTATATAAACCAGCCGGAACATGCGAAAAGACAAACGCGCTTCCTTCATTTTGGGCCCAATAGGGAGTCGCATCAAGCATCAATGTTGTGCCCAAGACTGTAGAGTCAGAGGAAGACGCCCCGGTGTACACCGTAAGCGACACGGACGGCAAGAGTTCAATTTCATCTGCCATGGAATCGGCCGCATCGAGTTTCGTCCAGACCATGAGCGAGGAGTCTTCGCCGGCAATTCCCTCGACATAGCACCCTGCATTTTGGCACTGGTCCGGCAAAATCTCGAACTGCACCATTCCGGAATCATCTGCAGTGGCGGTTTCCAGCGCAGAGACATAGGACGGGAGGAACTGCGTCACATCCTGGACTTCGGACGGACTGTCCGCAGGAACGGCTCCAGAACGTTTGAACAAGGTAACGCGCGCCTGCGGAACCGGTTTGGTTGCGGCATCCACCACCATAACGGCGATCCCGTTCGTCGTCTCGCTCGTCGCGCCGGCAGTATCCGGATCGGAACTGGAGCAAGCCCACAAACAAGACAACAGAGAAACTGCCGAAATTAAACGTTTCATCATTTTACCTTTTTCATCATCGGGAACAACTGGAAATTTAGCTGATAAACGCTGTCGCAAATCTTGGACGGCATCGCATTCACCACATTTACGATAGATTTGCGCGTTTCAGCGAGAATTTCACGTATTTTTTCGATTTGGGAGGAATCCAGAGCCATCGTGAGCGTGCTGATATCGCGCTCTTCCCTGGGCGTTTCAGCAATCGAGCGGCGGGCCAAGTCGGCAATGTTTTGCTGGTACTCGCTAATAGAAGCGCTGAACCAGCGTTCCTTAGTCTTAATATGCGCCTCGGTCGGCACAATCCGGCCATCCTTCCGCTTTTGAGCAAGCCCGAGTTGCAGCAAGGCATCCACAGCGCCCTGCACCTGGGTTGCAGTCAGTTTCGGGACACAGGAATCCCCAAGGGAGGCTGCATCCTGCGGCCCGCGATAATCAAAGACATCCAGCGCAGAGCGGATCATCGGGTAGAACCACTGCTGGAAATAGCGATAGCGCGCCTCGTCCAGTTCGCGGCAAGCCAACGGGCGCATTTTCTGTAGCGTTTCAAAATGCCGGCGGACCTGTTCGTCGTTTTTGGCTTTGCCGTAGGCGACCATCTCGCGGAAATACTCCGCCTTGCCTTCCTTGAACCGGAAGAACTGCACGAACGATTCAATGCATTTGGGGGAAACGTGGCGCTTGCCCTGCAAAATCTTGAGAAGCAGGCTCGCGTCCATGTCGACCGCCGTGGCGAACACGCGGTAACTGAACGTCGGGTCTAACGACTTTTCAACCTCGTAAAACTCCCGCAAGAACTTGCGGTAGTCCGAATAGTCGAAAATGTTGATTTTGTTCCTTGCAAACATAGGAGACCTACCATTGCCAAAAATACATTATTTAATACCAATATCCATTCTTTTTCGGGAAACATCAAAATTTTTTACTGGAACGTAGACATTTTTGTCCACACCCTTTGATTTCCATCACAGCGTTTTATAAAGAAAAAACATATTTTATGAATATATAAGGAGTGTATATGTTTATTGGAAAGAACATCATAATCATCGGACTCGGCTTGGCGGTGGCAGCTTTTGCCACCAAGTACGAAGGTGAATCGGCAACCGTTTCGGAAGGTGCCAAAATTGTCAACAGCGGTGGGGACTCGGGAACGGGTTACGCCGACATGCAGGAAGGCAACATTTCGTTTGAAGGTGTCACCGCGGAAACAGCCGGGAAATACCAAGTGACAATCCACTACAAGGCTCCTGAATTCAAAGCAAACTACATCGCCGTGAACGGTTCGACATCGGGCACCGTAGATTTCGAAGAAGCTTCCACTTGGAAGGATGTTTCGACAATTGTCACGCTCAAGGCAGGTACAAATACAATCGCCCTCCAGAAATTCTGGGGATGGATTAGCGTGGACTACATCGACGTGGAACCATACGAATCAGCCCCCTTCAAGCTTTCCGCAAAGCCGGTCACCCCCGACGCGACCGAGAGTGCAGTAAAGCTCTATAGCTTCCTCCGCGAAAATTTCGGCAAGAAGACGATTAGCGGAATCATGACCGGCGACATGCAAGGCTACACCATGGGTGCCGACTTCAAGACCCACGACGACGTGAAGTACATCTATACAAGGACCCAGAAATATCCCGTCATCGTCGGGCTGGACTTCTTGTTTGCAACCGGCCCCAAGGCCAACGAAAGCTGGAACAAGGAATACACCGACAAGGCGATTTCTATCGCAAAGGGTCTCTGGAAGGCCGGCGGCATTCCCGCGTTCACCTGGCACTGGAAAGACCCTCTCGACAAGGAAGACGCATTCTACATCCAGGGCGCCGATAACGGGCAGGGATACACAACCTTTGACTTCGCGACCGGATTCAAGCCCGGCACCACCGAATGGAACACCGAAAGCGCGGCCTACAAGGGAATCGTCGCCGACATCGACCACATCGCCGACTATTTCCTCGAACTGCAGAAAGAAGGCGTGGCAGGAATCTTCCGCCCCCTGCACGAAGCGGGCGGCAAGTGGTTCTGGTGGAGCATCAATTCGGGCGACCAGTTCGCCGCCCTCTATCGCCTTGTCTATGACCGCATGGTGAAAGTCAAGGGCGTGAAGAACATGATTTGGGTGTTCAACCCCGAAGGGAGCACCGTCACCTCCTGGGATCCGGGCAGCGAATACTATGACGTGCTCTCCATCGACATATACAACAGCGCAAATGACCATTCCAGCAACGCGAGCGCCTTCGACAAGTTCAAGAGCGCATCGAACGGCACGAAGATTCTCGCGCTCAGCGAAAACGGCCCCATCCCCGACGTGAACAACATGCACGCCGACGAAGCGGTATGGAGCTGGTGGATGCCGTGGTACAGCACCTGGAGCGGGACCTGGCCCGGACAGACCAAGGATGCCGTATGGAAAAGCAATATGGAAGACGAGCGCATCATCAGCCTCGAGGACATGCCCGGCTGGGACAAGTACACGGCGAATATCAGTCCTGATACGACAGTAACTCCGCCTGACACGACAGTAACTCCGCCCGACACAACCGTAACACAGCCCGATACGACAGTAACATCGCCCGATACAACAGTAACGCCTCCCGACTCAGGCAAGACCCACCTCGCGACAGCACCGCGTCTGCTCGGGACAGCAACCACCATCGGAATTTTCGATATGAACGGCCACTTCATGGGCAAAAGCGTAAACGCACTGCCGCAGGGCCGCTACGTCGTCCGCTCCAAAATACAGGGTTCTACCGTGAACACACTGTACATCAAGAAATAAGCCATTTGCCCCCATCGTCCCCGCATACCAAGCGGGGACTTTCATTTCAAAAAACGACAAAACCTGGACAGTGCACATGGGAAGCATAAAAAAACTGATTACAGCATCCGTGGCCTTTAGCGTTTTCGGCCTGGGCACGGCAATCGCCATCACTCCGAACAAACTTGTGTCGGGAAGGCTTCCCGCGTACACGGGGACGGCAACGACCGATTACTTGACCGACGGCTATCTTACGAACTGGAAGAGCAGTAACGCCAAGGAAATCGCGCTGAACGTGGGCGAAGGCCCTACGAAACTGCGAATCAACTGGGAATCGTACGGCGATTGCGCCTGGGCGACCAACTTCACGAGCGGTTGCGGACATACCGGCGTAGCGCTCTCGAATTTCAAAATCTTGACCTCGGCAAATTCTACCGATGGCACTGACGGCGACTGGGAAGAAGCAGCCACCATTACAAACAACCCCGTAATGGCGCGCGGCGTCGATATAGACTTTGCGGGAAAATCTTGGTTCAAGTTCGTAAGTAATGGCGACGTGGGCCAAATTCTCGAAATCGAAGCATTCGACATGAGCAACGGAGGTACCGACACCTGGTTCTTCATGGGCACGAGCATCAGCCAGATGGGAATCAAGCAGCAGGACACCGACTCGACAACAGCGCAACTCATTCACGCGCGCTTCCCGGAATACACGCCCGCCATGTTGCGCGGCGGTATCGGCTGCATCAACAGCACCGAAGTCGTAGAGCACTTGAAAGAATACTTGGAATACGCAGGCAACGTGAAATTCTGGACCATCGAGATGGGCACAAACGACGCCTGGGGCGGCGGCGACTGGAACCTCGCTACATACAAGAAGAACATGCAGACGATCATCGATTCGGCGAAGGCTCACGGAATCACCCCGATTATCGCCCGCATCATTGCGACAGATTCCGCAAAAGCGGGCTGGCAGGTGAATCCCGCGTTCCTCGAAGCCGTCGACAAGCTGACAGAAGACAACAACTTGCCAAAAGGACCCGATTTCTACACCTACTTCAAGAAACATCCGGAACAGCTCGCAAGCGACGGCGTTCACCCGAATGGCGACAAGAAGGGTGGCCAGGCGATGCATCACCTGTGGGCAGAAGCACTCGCTCCACTGTATGCCGCAGGCGACACGGCAAACAGTTCTTCCGCAGATAGCGTTGACAGTACAATTACAGATCGCGGAGACAGCACTATTGCAGATCGCGGAGACAGCACTATTGCAGAAGACAGAACCGGAGCGAATAAAAGTTCCCACATTCTTCATTTTCACCCACCCCGAATCTACACACAAGGGCGAAACATTGCCGTAGAAAACGTCAGTGACGACATCGTCGACATAAGCATTGTTTCGGCGACTGGTCGGGTTTTCGCACAAAAAATCCCTTGCCAGCAAACCAAGCAAGCGCAGTTCATAAATATTCCCACAGGGAAATACATCATCCTTCTTCGCGACAAGACAAAACAGGTAATTAGCTCTGCAGTTTTAAGTATTTATTGACAAGCTATCAGTATAATTTGTTATAAAAAAATGGCGGCTTATTGCCGCTATTTTTATTTGGAAAGGCACTGGGCCGTTTTCAGGGTAATGTCCGTTTCAAGCATCTTGCGGTTGTCGAAGGCGGCTTTCATCAGCGAGTGCACGGTATAGTTCTTCTTGATGGACTGGAGGACGCATTCGCAGGTGCCCTTGTCCACGTCGCTCTGCTTGAGGCATTCCTTCACAAAAGCCTTATCCGCCTCGGGAGGGAATTCCTTGGGCAGGCAGGGTTCGACCATATCGAAGCCCAGCTTCTCGAAATTTACGCCGGCACCGTCCGCAGAGACCGCACCGGCAATTTTGCTAATGAGGTCGGGATTCTTGGTGACAAGGTCAAATGCGCAACGGCAGGACTTGTCCGCCTGGGCGGTCCCGAGCCATTCCACGGACTGCGCCGCACACGACTGCACGAAATTGTCCTGGAACAGCGGGCTTTGCAACAAGGCCACAAGGAGCATCATCTCCTCGGTGGACAGGGAGAAACCGGAGGCCTGCTGGCCATTGGCGGGGGCAGAAGTTTGCGGGGCTGCTTGAGCGAAGCAGAGGGAAACCGAGAAGGAAAACGCAACGAGGAGCGTCACAGGAAGCTTTTTGAAAATAGTCATGCAGGGAATATATAAAAAAGAGGACGGGGGAAACCAGAGGGAGGCTCGAGGCTCAAGGTACGAGGCGCGAGGGATGTGAAATGTGGAATGGGGTGTTTACTAACCACTGCTCGTTATTTCCGTACCCTTCGGCAAGCTCAGGGTACTTCCTACCGCCTACTCTCTAGATCCTAGCCTCTAGCCCCTAGTCCCTTTTCTATATTTACTATCACTATGAGTCTAAAATTTGAAACCCCCATTACCGAAGTTCCGCTGTTCCACCAGGGCAAAGTACGCGACATGTACGACCTGGGCGACAGCTTCCTGATGGTCGCCAGCGACCGTCTTTCCGCTTTTGACGTGGTGCTCCCCACCCCGATCCCTGGTAAGGGCAAAATCCTCAACCAGCTTTCGCTGTTCTGGTTCAAGCACCTCGGCATGAAGAACCACCTCATCACCGCCGACGTGAACGAATACCCGGAAGTGCTCAAGAAGCACGCCGACTACCTCCGCGGCCGTTCCATGATCGTGAAGAAGGCCCACCGCCATTCCGTGGAATGCATCGTGCGCGGCTACATCGTGGGTTCCGGTTGGAAGGACTACCAGAAGACCGGCAAGATCTGCGGTCATGTCCTCCCCGAAGGCCTGCAACTCTGCCAGAAGCTCGAAAAGCCGCTCTACACGCCGAGCACCAAGCCCGACGTTGGCCACGACGAGAACATCAGCTTCGAACAGACTTTCGATATCGTTGGCGAAAAGGTCGCAACAACGCTCCGTGACATGTCCCTCGACATCTACACGAAGGCCCGCGACTACGCTGCCTCCAAGGGCATCATCCTCGCCGACACCAAGTTCGAATTCGGTGAAATCGACGGCGAAACCATCCTCATCGACGAAGTACTCACGCCGGATTCCAGCCGCTACTGGCCGGCCGACAAGTACCAGGTGGGCAAGAACCAGGAAAGTTTCGACAAGCAGTACGTCCGTGACTGGCTCGAAACGCTCGACTGGGGCAAGACCTACCCGGGTCCGGAAATTCCGCCCGAAGTCGTGAAGAATACGCTCGCCAAGTACGAAGAAATCTTCGTGCGCCTCACCGGAAAGCAGCCGGAACTGTAAGAGGCTAGAGAATAGAGACTACCTTTGACCACTTAGTGCTTTAGCACTTATGTGGGCATGGCCACCTTTAGGTGGGTGGCTAGTGAATAAGAATCACGCACTTCGTGCGTCAATATAAGACGGCGAAGCCGTGATATTTCTCCCTAGCCCCTAGATCCTAGATTCTAACCCCTAATTCCTCATACCTCAAAGGGGCTTTAGCCCCGACCTCACTGCTCACAGCTCACAGCACTCCGCTACTTTTTCGTCAAGCGGAGTATTCCTTGCTTGTTGTATTCAGGGCTGTCTTTCGGGAAGGGATTTTTCGCTTCGGCGCGGAGCACGTAGACTTCGCCTTCGCCAATGTCCACCTCGGAGCCGGACTTGGCGGGAATACCGTCGCCATAGATGGCATCCGCAGCCAAGAGCAAAGCGCTTTCCGCATTCTCGACCGACTTCGCGAGGCAAAGGTCGGGCAAAGAGAACGCCGCCATGCCCAGCGTATAGACAACGTTGTCCCCTTCCACGAAGTTGATCCACGTGTCCATGGGGAATTCCATGTCGCCGAGCACTTCGCGGAAGCGGGCTGCCGTCCAGGCAGTTCCGGACTGCTGCATGTACACGCCGAGAGCGCCTGCCGCAAGGATTTTCAAAATGGCAGAATCCACCTGAGTCACATCGTCGATGGACTTGACTTCGCCCAAGAGGAACAGGAGCGACTTGTGCGCATCGATTGCCGCCGACTCTTCGGGCGTGACGGTGTCGTTTTCGGCAAACAGGCCCGAGAGCCCCGCAGCAGCGGCCTGGCGCACCACGTTAAATTGCACGCCGCAACCCGGGATGATGACGTTTGCGGTATCCTTGTCGATAGAGACGTGGTCCGTAACCTTGAATGATTCGTCACAGGCGACGTTCAGCGGGAAGGCAAGCACAAACTGCGGCATGTCAAGTTCTCCTTAAAATTTGGGTGACGGCATCCGACAAAAGCGTATTTTTGGATTGTCGGGGCAATTCAACAACATCGGTCCGTTGCAGAGCTTTACTCAACGAATCTACAGACAACGAACCTTCTTCTATAGACACAGCGAAACCCGCTGCCGACAAGTCCGCAGCCAAGACAACTTGCTCGTACTGGCCCGGCGTAGGGACAAAGATGCACTTTGCACCGAGCACTGCCATATCCATGACCGTACTGTAACCGCCACGCGAAATAACCCAGCCGGCCCTGGAAATCACCTCCGCGAATTCTCGCGTCGGAAGATGATTATAAAAGGTCACGTTCCCTTCGGTCCAAGTTTTCTGCGAAGATGCGGGCTTCCCCAGAATAACCACATGCTTGCCGGGAATCTGCGAGAGCACGGAACGGAGCCTCGTCTCAAAGCGCGAGCGGGCGGGTTCCACACCGGACACCACGGCAACGACATCCAGGTTCTTCACGGCAGACTGCGGCGATGCAGGGACCAAATCCGGCAGCATCGAGAATCGCGAAAGCGGGCCCACGAACTTGAGCGGACGCGGGCAAGAATCCACATGCGAAAGTTTTCCCGCATAGCCGGGGAAATCGGGAACGTCGGGCACCCAGACTTCGTCAAAACGCGACATAACCGAAGCATGCCAGGCAGTTCCGAACGCTTCGAACATCCGAAACATCTTCGGGAAAGCAATCCGGCACTGGTGCGTCATGTAGACGCTTTTTGCCTTGCGGGAACGGAACGCGAAGCGGTTGTCCGACACCAAAATGTCGTAGCCGTGACGCTCGACCATTTCTTCGGCGTAATGGTGTTCCGCGCGCATGACGGCCCGCAAATGGGCGCTGTTTTTTAACAGCCAAAACGCCATGTTGTAGCCGTGTTTGGGATAGACTATGTTGTAAGACGGTGCCAAGCGCTGGCGCACATCGGGAAACATCTCGCGCAAAATGGCGGCATTTCCCCTGGTCACTGCCAGTTCCACGTCGCAGCCCTTTTCCAGGAACTCACGGACAATCGGCGCACACCGCGTCGCATGTCCAAGGCCCCAGTCGAGCGGCGCGACGAGGGCCTTCACTTATTTGGCCTCCAGCCAGGCATTAGCCCAGTCACCATGGTCGCAGTTCTTCTCGTCGCCCATGTCGATACGCAGTTCAAGGCGCGAAGCCCCGCTGATATCCACGTCGATATTCTTTTTCTGCGTAGAGTAAAGCCTTTCGGAATGGTACACTTCGCGACCGTCCGCCAAGACGATGAAATGTACGCCGTCACCGCATGCACTTTCGTCATCCAAGCCGACAACGGCATGGAACACGGAATACGGGCGATTGAGGGAATAGCTAATCTTGGAATTCGCATGGCTACCGATGCCATAGCGGAATACTTCCTTATCAATCGTCAGGCGATGGTGTTCCACGGATTCATTCTTTTCGGGGTTGCCCCATTCCTGCGAATAACCGTCCCACGTCAAGTTCGAAAGCAGTTCCACATTCTCGCCGGGCACAAAGAAGTCCTTGACCAGGTGGACTGTATCGTCATCCGGCATGATGCAATCAAACATCGCCCTGTTCAAGCCCTTATGAATCTTTGTGGAATCCAGAGAAACGACATCTTCGGACTGGGAAACAACGAGTTCCTCAACCAGTTCTCCGTTCAGGGAGTACTTGCAAGGAATTGTCTCCGGGAATTTTTTGTTGATGACAAAGTTTCCGCTATCCGGTTCCGAGACGAGGAATTTCATCGTGTAGTCGGACACGCCCTTCTTCGCGTTCATCTTGTAAACGGCGAGCGGGTAACCGAACAGCTTGGGCTCGAGCAGAACGCGCTCGTTCTTGTAGTTATCGAGAATCTCGTCAATTTGGTCTGTCGTCTTGAAACCGACCACACGGCTCTTGCGGTTGAGTTCGCCATAACCGTCCTGACCACGGACCAAGTAGATGTTGCCGTCAGAAACCTGCATCCAGTTGGCAAAGGTCTCCGTGTCCCAGCCCATGAAGGTCCTTTCGCTAAAGGCGCTGTGGCCCTGCGCAAGCATCTGCCACGGACGGGCGTAGATGTAAATCGAGTTCGGAGGGAGCGTCGCGATGTACTTGTTCAAATAATCTTCTTCGGCCAAGAGCTTGTTCTTGTAGTAAAGCATGTTGGCGCGATAGCTATTCACATGGAAGAACATCAAACCAAAAGTCATGATAGCGGCAATAGCGATAGTAATGCCTGCGGCACCGTTATCATTCATCTTGGTACAGAACTTGAGCGCATCGTAAAGGCCGAGCGCCATAATCAACGCAAACATCGGGAGCGCCACCAGCACGTAACGCTGGTTGATGTCGATAGTGAACGTCCCCGACACGTTGAACATGATGACGAAAATCTGGAGGCAGAACAAGATACCGAGAACCGCACCGCGCCAGTAACGGCGATGAGCAATCAAGCGGAACAGCAACCAAGCCGTCGCCACAAGCAGCAAGATAGTGAACGACGTGTAGAACGGGTTTTCCATGACCCTGGCCAAATTGGGATCGTCTTTGAAGTTCAGCATCACTTCAAGATTGGTCTTGAGGTTGAACCAGAAGTTGCTGAAGGAATGTGCCGCATGTTCGCCACCCTGGAAGTCGTAACCACGGTAGGCAGCCATCGTGTTCACAGACGGCCAGCTCACGAAAATCACGGAAAGCACAAATGCAGGGAGGCGGTAAGGCCTTTCGAGGAAATAGCGGTAGTAGAACAGCGCAAACGGGATAAAGGCAAAAACGGTTTCCTGACGAGTCTGCGCAAAGAAACCAAGCAGCGGAACTGTGAACAGGAAATGTTTCCAGGTAACTTTGCTCGGGGGAACAAACGCATACCAAGCCATAAGCACGGCGAGCAAGCAAATGTACAGGACTTCCGTGGAGGCCGAGCGAGCCTGCAACAAGTAAATCGGCATGCCGCCCAAGAAGGCGACCGCAGCGAGCGCCACCTTCTCGTTCTTGAACCATTTCGACAAAGCGAGGAAGAACGCGATGAGGCTCAAGATGAAGAACGGATAGTTCACCAGCAGGGCCGTATCACGATTCGGAGGCATGATATTGAAGACGAGCGAATAGACAAACGCCAGCGCCTTGCCCTTGAAATTGTTCACCTCGACCTTGCAGTCGAGCACACCGTCTTTCCAGATACCTTCGTTGCAAACGCCGCCAGAATGTTGGAAATACATCTGGAGGCCCATAGATTCCCAGCTGGTCTCGTCGCTCAGCACACGGTGCGTATTGCTGATGTTGCTGAACATGAAGATGGAGAACACGGCGAGGATTATCGCAAGCCAGCAGAACGACTTGCCCGAAGGCAAGAAGGACTTGCCGTTCTTGGCAATATAGGGAATATTGACGACGGCACCGACAACCAGCAGGATAAACGTGAAGAGGATGCTGATGTACCCCCACTCGATATCCCAATGGCGTGCGTACGGGACCGTAAGATTGTTAAAAATCAAGAATGCAAGAATAAGGATGCCCAAAGTCGTGCCGGCAGCAATAGCCGCCCCACGGCCCAGGCCAAGGGACTTAATGAAATTTTTCATAGTAGTGCAAATCTAGTTTTTTATGAGCGTACTGCCCAAAGGTCATGCCTGTTTTTATACGTAGAAAAGGGATTAATGTTTTTTATTTATGCGGGAGGGGACCCAGCTCAGAGTTGCGAAGGCCGCACGGTCCCCTCCCTGCACCCACCCCTTCCTTGGCCGACGCTTCTATTCTCAATACGTTTATTCATACTCTAAATGTTTAAAAAATTTCTCGCTTTAAACATAAGGTATGCTAGATTATTTTTTGAATTTGGGGATTTACGTATTGGAGATGCCGAGGCGTTCCATGGCGATTTTCTTGCCGGTCTGTACATCGGCCTTGCCGCTACCCAATTTGGGGAGCTCATCCACCTTCACAACAGCGCCCGGGAGCATGAGCGGCGGGAGCCCCACCTCCTTGAGCATCGCCTTCACCTCGTCTTCGGACTTTTCGCCAGCAAACACAAGCACGATTTTCTCGCCCTTGCTTCCATCGGGAACGGCCACCGCAAAGTGGTCGATTTCGTCAAACAGCGAGCATTCCGAAATCTTGAAATCCACTGAACCAAGGCTCACCATCTCGCCACCGAGTTTCGCGAAACGGCTGTAGCGGTCCACAATCGTGAGGTAGCCGTCTTCGTCCACGTGGCCCTTGTCGCCCGTCTTGTACCAACGTTTGCCGTTGATAACAGCAATCGCCTGCGTCGTCCTATCCGGGTCTTTCAAGTAACCCTTCATGATTTGAGCGCCACCGATAAGGATAAGGCCGTCTTCGCCCACGGGGAGTTCTTCCATGGTGTCGGGGTCCACGATGCGGATTTGCGTACCCGGCAAAGGAGCGCCGACAGTTCCCGGCTTGTTGCCCTCGATAACGGTCTTGTAGTCATCCATAAGCACGTCCTTCGTGTTCACGGCCGCCACCGGAGTTGTTTCTGTACAACCGAAGCCTTCAAAAATTTCCAATTTGAATTTGGTGCGATACAGCTGGCGCACGTCTTCGCGAATCTTCTCGGCACCAGCATAGATTGCGCGCACATGCGAGAACATCAGCGGGTGTACAGCGCGGTTCAGGCCCCACATGCGCAAGAACGTACCCGTCGCCACCATGATACTCACCTTGAACTGGGCGCACATGCGCGAAACAAGACGCGCATCTGTCGGATCGGGGCAAGTCGCCACCGGCACACCTTCTACAAGGCACAACATCGTCGTAATCGAAAATCCAAACGCATGGAACAGCGGGAGCGAACCGAGGAACACATCCTCCGCACTCGGCAACAACACGCTTTCACACTGCTTGATATTGCCCATCAAGTTCAAGTGCGTGAGTTCCACCCCCTTCGGGCGGCCCTCGGAACCAGAACTGAAAATAATCGTTGCCACATCGTCGAGGCTGACCTTTTTAAAGAAGCGCAGTTCCAAGTACCAAGCCGGCAAAATCAGCACGCGCAAGAAATTCTTCACAAGCGTCGACTTATGGAGTTTTGCCTTGAGGTCTTCCATATAATAGACCTTGTACTTGTCGAGAAGTTTCTCCATCGGGAGGCCCTTCTGCTTGAGCTTTTCGATAAACACGCGAGCGGTAATAATCGTCTTCACGTCGGCCACACCGCAGCAATAATCCATCGTCTCGGGCGTATTGGTGTAGTTCAAGTTGTAGACAGTCTTGCCGCGAATAAGGCAAGCCATGTTCACGATGATGCCCGGGCCAGACGGCGGAATGAGTACGCCCACCTGCTTTTCGCCCTTCGTGAGTTTGTCAATTATCCCAGCAAAAGAGAGTGCAGCGGTCGCAAGCGTATTCGCCGAAAGGTGATTCCCGTCGGGGCTATACACCGAGGGGCCGCTCCCGACATGTTTCACCGTGCGAATCCACGCCGAGGCCACTGGGCGCAGCTTGCGGATATAAGTTGTCCACGCCGTAATGGAAAGTTCCTGCACAGCGCGTTTCACCATCATAGGTGTTGAATCGAGCGGCAGTTCTTTGCCAAAGGCAACCGAGATAATGCGACCACCACTGTGAACCAAATCCTTGAAGCCCGCATCGGCCATGGAGTAGCTGCTGCCCCAAAGCCCCTGTACATAGAACGGCAACAACTTGACACGCGATACATCTTTTATTGCAGCCGAATAATCCAAGCGGAAGCGGCTCATATTGCCCGTAGCAGTCATCGCATTTTCGGGGAACATCACCACAGCTTCGCCGCGCAGGAGTGCCTTGCGAGCTTCTTCCATCGCGGGGCCGGGGTTTGCAATGTCGAGGTCAATCGTCTTCATCTGCGAAAGCAGAAGCCTCACGTACCATTTTTCAAACGGCCTACGCGTAATCACAAAGCGCAACGGTCTCGGGCTTGCCATCTGGATCATTGCCCAATCGATGTACGAAATATGGTTGCCCACCATGAGCACCGGCCCTTCCCAGGGAATGTTCTGCACACCCGTGACAAGGAACTTGTAATGCATCGAAAGCGCCGAGCGCAACAACTGGCGGAGCAACGTCTGCGGCATCGCCCAAAGAGCCCACACCGTACCGGCAAGGCAGAAAATACCGAGCGCAGTAAACAAAGCCATCCGATCTACCGCAAAATAGCGAATAGCGGCAACAGCCATAATCTCGAAAACGAGGATGCAAAGGTTCTGCGCCACATTACTGAGCGAAAGTACATGGCCCGCCGAACGCGGCTTGGTGTTGTAGAGGAGCATCGCAAACATGGGGAGCATGTAGATGCCACCGCAAAAACCGAGCAGAGCAAAAGCAATCGCATTGTAAGGCCGCCCAATGAACGGAATCAGGAACATGAGGATAGAAGCCCCGGCTGTTCCCATAGGAATAAGCCCCGTCTCGATAAAATCACGGGACATCTTCATCGCGAACACAAACCCGACAACTAAACCAATAACCGTCCCGAAAATTGCATAGTTCGCCAGCACATCCTGATCAAACAGCGAGCCCGAACTGAACTGGTCCTGGATGACAAAGACCATGAGGAAAATCATCATCCAGAACATCGAAAGGCCGATGATAGACTGGCGGAGCGCATGGTTCCTCCAGACTTTCGCCATCTTACGGCGCATGAACAGCAAATTCCAGTAGCGGCCCCACGGGAACTTGAGGTCACAGTCGTAAGCCCCGATATGCGGCAGGCACAGCGCGGCAAAGAACCCGACCAACTGCAATCCGCCAAGAGCATAAAGCGCCTGCAATACAACACCCGCCTTCACGGCAAAGGCAAGCGCCACACCCGCAAATATCACTGCGGAGAACGTGACAATCATGAGGATGCCACTCCCCTTCACCAGGGAACGCACCCCCACCAGTTCCTTCATGTAGCCGTTCTTGGCTGGGCTCTGGAACGCCTGCAACACAAAGAACAGGCCGATTGCCGAAAGCATCATGGTCAAGTTCGAGAGGTAAGCACCAGTACAAAAAAGCCCCACCGCAGGGAGGGACAAGAAAGTCGTCCAAAAAAGGACCTTTTCTTTGGGATACTTGTCGGAGAAGAAGCCCGCAGGGGTTAGCAACAACACGCAGGGCAATAGGAATAGCAAGTGGAAAGCATAGAACTCCCACGAGCCCGTCGCCGTGAACCCAAGGCGGTTGAGCGTAAATTCCATGAAAGCGAGAATTGCCGTCGATACGGCCACTTGCGTAAACGCAAGAATGTAGAAGGAAGAATAGCTCCTGATCTTTTTCATTTACGGTACTTCCTGTAATACATGACGGAGGTATCTGTAAAAAATAGATTTTTGCAACCTCAATATCGTAATTGGAAGCAGTTCGTAAGATTCAACCCCTTAAAAAACACGAAAAACGCCAATAATTTTCATATTTATTTTTTATTTACAAACATTAATGGTCCCGCCTTTAAATTCACCATAAAAAAATCCCATGCATTCGCCATGCACGGGATTCTTCAAATTAGTTTGTCTAAAACTACTTGACTTCGAAATAGTAAGTCTGGAGAGCCTTCTTATCCTGAGTGAATTGGATAATCTGCTTGCCCTTCGGGAGGTTGCCCGTGATTTCGTAGAGGCCTTCGGCCTTGTACGTCACAGTGAGAGCAGTACCCTTGGACTTGTCAGCAAAGAGGCCCTTGGTTTCGCCTTCGCCAAAACCGGTGCAATCCTTGTGGGAAGCAATCGGAGCTTCGACAGCCGGATAAGTCGTAGCGATAAGCGGAGTGGAGACAGAGTTCGCATTGCGGTAGAACACGTCGAACTTGCCGTCCACGACACGCGGAGCCGGGAGCGGGAGCATCTTGATGTCCGGCTTCACGACCTTAGCAGCCTTCTTGGCCTTCTTGCCTTTCTTGCCCTTCTTGGCATTCTTTTCGGCTTCAGCAGGCGGGAGCTTGGCGGCTTCGGTAACCTGCGGCATTTCGAGGCGGTAACCAGCACCCGAAGCTTCGCCACAGTTCACGGACCAGATAACCCATTCGTTGGAAATCTTGACCGGGCCCTGTGCGCTGCCCTTGTACAGACCCGGATCGACCTGGTCACTGTAGCTGTAGAGCGTAACAGTTGCATCCGGATTTTCTTCGGTAGTCGTAACCGTGCCACGGCCGAGGATGTACTTGGAACGGCGAGTCAAAATACGATAGGAGCCCACCGGCACATTTTCGAACTTGAACTTGCCTTCCTTGAGCAAGTCCTTGTGTTTGTACTTCGGAGACTGCGTACCATAAATGGTGGAGTCCATCCAGACAGTGGGTATTTCGATGTTCTTTCCGGTGAACGGGTCAAGAACAACACCTTCGACAGTTCCCTTCTTATCGCAACCCGTCATTGCAAATGCAACGAGGGCGGCGGCAACCAATGTAAGCAGTTTTTTCATTGTTATCCTCATTGTAAAAACGTTCGTATAGAATGTAGAAAAGCCCTCCCTTGCGGGAGGGCCTTCCGCAAAATTATTCGGCGTCTTCGGCTTTGGGCGCAGCCTTGCGGGTCTTGCGCTTTGCACCAGTGATGTTGCCAGCGAAACGCTTGTTGAAGCGGTCGATACGGCCAGCCGTATCCACGCGATGCTGCTTACCCGTCCAGAACGGATGGGTATCAGCCGTGATTTCCAGGGAAATCACGCTATGTTCAACACCATCGATAGTCTTCTTTTCGGCGGAAGACTTCGTGGAGCGGGTGATGTATTCTTTACCCGTATTCGCATCAACGAACACGACCGGTTGATAGTTAGGGTGGATACCTTCTTTCATTGTATTAACTTCCTATTGAAGTGAGTTTGAAAGTCCCAAATTTAAAAGAATTTCGGGATTTTGGCAAGCGAAA